>Ga0302320_10011102_pt1 | contig 19139 bp, 21 predicted proteins | sample Bog_T0_3_FD_202130 | JGI IMG/M metagenome (GOLD analysis project Ga0302320, IMG submission 202130) | Peat permafrost microbial communities from Stordalen Mire near Abisko, Sweden - Bog_T0_3 | ecosystem: Environmental > Terrestrial > Soil > Wetlands > Peat | place: Sweden: Abisko, Stordalen Mire... | reverse complement strand
GTCTTCTCGGAGGTAGACCGACAGATCGGTTGGGGCCATCGCTTTGGCAGCAACGGAGGCGGTGTAGGCCAAGATGAAGCGCATGCGCTTTTCCCTGTAATCTTTCACGAGCTTGGAAAGGGGATTGGCCTGGGTTGAAGAGGGCCCGATTGAGCTCGGGTTTTCCGAGAGGAAATTGGACAGGGCGATTCGGGCCTCGCAGAAGGAACAGAAGGCTTCCGTGGTGGCGAAGCCGGTTGAGACGAAGTCCACCCGGCGGAGGACTGCCGGATCGTCCGATGCCGCAGCGGCCCGAAGGAGGTCGGCGCGCAGGGTATCGCGAGTCTTTGGGGGAAAGAGAGCGGCCTGGGCGGGGTCCTGGTAGTATTTGATCCAGCGGGCGGGGCCGGGCTGCGAGGTCCAGGATTTTTCGCAGAGGGAAAAGAATTGCTCCATGGCGGGAGCGGCCTTGCCGAAAAACGTCCGGTAGTATTCGTCGAGGAGTGCCGCGACCGGGCGGTCGGGCTCCCAGAGGAGCTGGGCGGCGACCCAGAGCTTGGGTCCGTCGAAAGACCAGTTTGGGTCGGTTTCCGCGAAGAAGGCACGGATGCCGGAATCGAATTCAAAACGGATGCTTTCGGCCGTGAGGTGCGTCGTGACACGGGGAATCAGGAAGGGGGCTCCGTAGAGGTAGTCGTAACAGCCGACGATTGCGGCGCCGGAGCGGCACCAGCGGCGGATCAGGGCCTGGTCCTCCCGGGCGAAGGAAGGATCGTACCACTGGGTGCGGTCGGCGGTGAGCCAGGGAAGAATTGAGGGGCGGACAGGAAAGCTCGGAGTGTTTTCGCACCAGTAGTACGCATAGGCGCTCAGGTGCTTGCCCGGAAGGTCCGCGGAGGTGGCATCGGCGACGCGGTTCATGAAGGCAAAGACCAGATCGGAATAATCCGGGCGGTTGCGGAACCAGCGCAAGGGTCCGCGGGCGGCGAGGCTTTCGGGGGACTGGTCGAATCGGATGCTGTCGTTTTCGCTCAGGGAGACCGCCTCGGCGAGGGGGTGGGTGCCAAAGTACGCCTTTACGTAGCGGGCGGCCTCGGAGGCGACGGCGGGATTGGCCAGGGCGGGCTGCCAGTTGTAGTCGCTGGAATCGACGGGGCGATAGCGCTTGCCTTCGAGAAGGGGGAACCAGTCGGGGTGGGTGTCGAACAGATGGCGGGGGATGGCGTTTAGGAGGGCGTGGCCGTGGGGCCAGCGGTCGTGGAGGCCATTGTGAAGGGCCCAGGCTTGGCCGGAGGAGGCGAGGCCGGAAAATGTCCGTGAGAGGAAGGCGGGCTGGACGAGGACGTCGGTTGGATGGGGGATCCAACGGGCGTGGGGGATCACTTCGCCGAGTTCGCCCGGCAGAAACCACCGGGCCTTGAGTTCGCGGGAGCAAAATCGATCGACGGCAAAGGTGGTGGCGAGGGGGGTGGCGCCATGCAGGATCACGGTGCCGTCGGCGCGGGTCACGATGCGGTAGCTGTCGCCGTCAGCGTTGGAGGGGAGTGAGGCTTCTGAGCGGGTGACGGGGCTGTCGCCGAGAAAAAACCGGACTCCAGAGGAGGTGGCGGGCGATCCGTGGATCGAGACTTGCTCTCCAGTCGCAAGGAGCCAGACGCGGGCGAGCTCGGAGGCCGCTTGGGTTTCCTGCTCAGAAGGAGAGGGAGGCAGGATGATTTCGGAAGAAGGAGCCCGCGATGGGAGCAATGAAAGAATCAGCGCGGTCGGGAGCCAGGCTATCGAGGATCGTTTCGCTCGTCGCATGCACCATGGGCATTATCGGGACCGGAGGCGCGCGGCCAGTCTGGAAATTGCGTGAGATCCCGTGATCACGGGCGTGGCGGACCCGGGTCTTGAACAATGACCTCCGCGCCCGCGCCTCTGGCGCCGGATTCGCTGACAGCAAGAGGTGCTTTTGGCCCGGATGCCTGCGCGTAGGCCGGGAGCTCGTGCGCACCCCGGAGCAGGCATTCAGCATCGAGATCGACATCCAAGTCAGGCCAGTGCACGGAAAATGGGGAAATGACGTAATGAGAACGTTCGGCAGGGGTGGCGCGCAGCAAGGTTGGATAAAAGGAAAGCGGGACGCTTACGCGCCGCCCGTCGTGAAGATTGAAAGCCAATCGGGCATCGTCGATCTCAACAGCATGGATTTCGGGATCGTTCATTCCACGCCTCTATTATGGCATCTCAAAGCTGGCGCGGACGGCGAAGCGGATGTGCGTTCACAGTCCTCATCAGTCCGGATTCTAACAACCCTGAGAGAAAGATTGCTTTAGCGATGCGCCAGTTCGCGCGGGGGCTTGGACGCAGCCGGGGCGCGCAGGCTATTCAGATGGCGGTTCAAGAACACAATCTGCTCTTCGGCCGTCATATTGTTCAGCAGCTTGCTTGTTGCCCGGCGCCACCGGCGGGACGCGGCGATGGCTCTCAAAGGTTCTTTTCTTTGTGACCATGGATAAGGGAGGTTGGAGTTATTATGCGCACAGGCGGGTAGCCTTGCAAGAGATTCACCGCGGTAAACTTTGCTTCCCGGTGCGCATTTGCCAAATGCCTAAGATTCCAGCTCACGAGGTATTCGATCCAGGCAACTGTGCACACGGCTACGTGCCGGGCGTCGTCGGCGTAATGGACTGGAACAACCTTTTGCGCGAGGTATTGGTCGGCCAGTTCCACGGCCTCAACTGTCATCGGCAGCACGGCCGCCGGTTCAAAGCTCATGCGCATCAACTCGCGCGGGCGAACAGGCGGTCTTCGATCCGGTTGACGCGATGGACCAGGTCGTCGGCGGATCCCTTGTCGCGCTTCAGCGAGGCGATCTCCTCCACCATGCGCCCTTGCTGGGCGGCAAGTTCGCCGATGCGTGTGTCGAACCCTTCCATGCGTGTGTCGAACCGGTCGCTCAGAGCGTCGATGCGTCTGTCGAGGCGCTCGCCGAGGGCGTCGATCCTTTTGTCCAATCGCGGTCCCAGTTCATCGACTCGCACAACCAGCCTGTTGTGGCTTTCTGTCAGATCGCGCAACTGCCCCTTCAGTTCATCGAACTGCGGTGTGATCTCTTCCTGGATGGAACGGCGCAGAGCACCGCCTATCAACCAGTGCATCATGCGGGCAACGATACCCACTGCGCCGGATGGGTCAAGGAGCGGGTTTGAGAGGGGGGCGTCACCTGGGTGCTGAGTCACGAGGGATAATAGCAAGCGTGGCCCCGTTGCATCAGGGTCCTCCCTGCTTGTGGCACCGAGGGGGCATTATCGGGACCGGAGGCGCACGGCCAGTCAGGAAATTGCGTGCGATCCTGTTCCTTGGGTCACTCGCAGTCGTTTGGGAGAGAATGGGCCGTCTGACATCGGACTTATGAAATTCGTCTCGCTGATTCCTGGATCCCCCTGAAGATCTTATCCGGCAGTTCGGCTGGGAACTTCTCCGGAATCTCGCGATTCACGCTTTCAACAACACGCGGCGTTTCGATGGCGATCTCCTGAAGCAAGGGGCCAGCGTTGCCGAGGCCAGCCGCGCGGGTTACGGCGTCCCAGTGCTGCGCCTTGATCTCGCACAATTTCCAGTGGGCGCTTTTGCTCCGCACCGCCATCGCGAATCTGGCCTTGCGCCAATCGAGCTGGTTTGCGCCGCGTCCGATGATCGGCCATGCCGATAGCACATCATAGAATGGCGTCAGGCGATAGCCTCCCCCCCGTGCGTGAAATATTGAAAAGTTTTTCGCGTGGCCATCGGTCGCGGCAAGCATCCAGAAGACGATTTGGGCCTTTATGAAGGCTCGTTTGTCCCCAGCGGCCCGCAGGCCGGCATCCAGCACACGCAGGATTTCGCGGATCCCGGGTCCACCGTCGGACTCGTATTTCTTCGAACTTGGCAGCCCCAGCGCCTGGCAGAAGTCCTCCTGCGGCAATCGGGCGATCCACCCGGCGGGCATGCGCGCGCGGTCAAACCTTTCCACGGCGAGGACCTTCCGCGCACCAAACTCGACAATCTCACATGAAGGAACGGGCAGGCCGAAGGCATGCATCAGCCGCAGGCAGAGCCACTCATTCTCAACCGAGCCCTTCATGTCCATCTGGAGATGACCGACGAGCCCCAGCGGCAGCTTGAGTATGTGCGTGCTCGGCGTAGCGCCTGACGGGCGGCACCATTTTCCGCGATGAAACAGAAGAGCGGTCTTCTCCTGGGCGCCGGCGATCGAAACGCGAAAATCGCCAGCCTCTTGTTGCCCAAACGCCCGGGCCCCTGAAAGGGAGGCGGCAATCTGCTGCTCAACTTCCTTGTCAGTCAGCGGCTTTGCTTCGATGCGATCGAAGGCAGCTGGAATTTCATCAGCCGGCAGCAGCTGTACCGCGCCGACACAGTCCCGCCCAATCGCCGCAAGCAAATCAAACGCTTCGGTCGAGGATGTGGAGTACCTGGACCGAATGCGGGTGCGGATTGCGTCGCTGTCGGGCAGGAGGTTGTCGAAGTAGTTGGAGACAACGTCGCCTTGGTGCGCAGTGTTGGCGGGGGTGAAAGGAAGCGAGAGGGAGAGAGCGCGACCGGCTGGCGATGCCACCCACTTTGGATCGTATTGCAGCTGGTGCGTTCCGCGCGCCTGCGTCCAAGTGCCAACACGCAGTCCGTTCATCCAGATAGACAGCGCCGATTGAGCCATAGGGAAACTTCTCCCTCACCAGCTGCTTTGATCCACCTTGGCCGCCAGCGGGGCTGCCTTATGCTTTGGGTTCCCTTTTGCGCGGGCTGCGGCCGCCGAGCGCGGCGGGTCGGGCATCTCGATGACAAGGCGCCCGCCCAACGCGGCAACGACGCGGGCGATCTGGTCGAAGGACGTGACGCCGGGAGCCCCCTCTATTCTCGCCACTCGCTTCTGGTTTACGCCGAGCAACTGCCCGACTTGCACCTGGCTGAGCGCACGGGATTTTCGCAATCCGCGCAGGACGGCGCGGAGCTGCGGAGTCGTAGTGACGGGAAAGTTCATTGCATCAAAGGTACTATCTTGACGGGGTGAATGCAAGATACTATTTAAGAGTAGTAAACGCACTCCACCGTCTTTGGATGGCAATCGTTCGGTTTCCGAACCATCCGCCCGGGACTCGCATTTTGACGCTCCAGCCCCCGGTCACCTTGCCATGGGTCGCAGCATTCACCGCCGATTCACTCGGCTCAATCGCAACCAAAGCAAAATCACTGGAAACGCCGGTGGTCCTAGAGGACACCCGTTGGGCTGCCAGGGGCTTCCTCCCCGATCTCAATTCGATATCCTGGAGGTCGCGGCGCGGGTTACGATGCGGTAGCTGTCGCCGTCAGCGTTGGAGGGGAGTGAGGCTTCTGAGCGGGTGAGGGGGCTGTCGGCGAGGAAGAACCGGATTCCAGTGGAAGTGGCGGGAGATCCGTGGATCGAGACTTGCTCGCCAGTCGCCAGGAGCCAGACGCGGGCGAGCTCGGCAGCAGCCTGGGTTTCCTCTTCAGAAGGAGATGGAGGCAGGATGATTTCGGGGGGATTTGCCCGGACCGAAAGGAGCGGCAGAATCAGCGCGGCCGGGAGCCAGGCCATCCAGGGTCGTTTCGCTCGTCGCATGCACCATGGGCATTATCGGGACCGGAGGCGCGCGGCCAGTCCGGAAATTGGGTGAGATCTTAGCCTGGCATTTTGGTTTGCGGCCGGTTATTCCACAAAAGCAATTACGAATTCTCGAGGACTTCCGGACTAAGGGCTTTCATCAGCTCGGATTCTGATGAGGCGGCGAAGATGGTTGGTCTAGCGATGCGTTAGTTCGCGCGAGGGCTTGGGCCCAAGCGGGGTGCCCGCCGCTCTGCTGCTGGCCTGCCGCGTCCAACAAACCGCTGAGCGTTTCTCCTGTGACGAGAGCGATGTCGCGCTCCCTTTCCAGGAATGGACGCACGTCCGCCTGCGCCGTTTTCCAGTCGAGCGACTCCAGCCGGTGACGGAGTGCGTTTCGCCAATTGCTCGCTGTCATAACGGGCCCCTTCCAACCGGTCTGCGCCAATGCGGCATTGAGCAACTCCAAATTGGGCGCCGGCCAGGTGCGGTCCGCCAGATACCAAACGAGGTCGTACAGATCCCGGCCCTTGGCCCAAGGCCGGCTCAGGACGGCATGGAGTTTTCCCGCCAATAAGGAGGATTTGTCATGGTGGCAGAGATTGAGAGTCACATGCCTGCGGACGACGGAGGTTTCAAGGCGGGCGCCCGGCGGCGGGTTGGTATCCACCTCTACCCGGATGGAAAGGGTCTGGGAGGCGTGCGGCGTCAGACCCAGTTCGTAGGGCAATCCTGGAAACCTCAGCCATGCCGAGGCCACCGTCTTCCGTTCCCTGACTTTGACTTCGACCCGATAACCTTCGCGCCCGAACATCCGTTTCACTCCGGTCAACGCCGCTCGGAAATCGGCGGCTTCGCCCGGTGCGACGAGGGAAAAATCGAGATCCTCCGAGAACCTGGGGATCGCGAATAGAAAGCGCAGCGCCGTGCCGCCGAGGAAGGCCCACCGCAAGAACACGCCCTGGTCCTGCAGAGATTCCAGGGTGCGAGCCTGCACGTATTCCCGCACCAGGCAGCCGCGGGCGATGGGATTGTCCGCCTGCGCCGCCAATTGCCGCAGATGCTCTTTCATAGCGATTCTCCTTCCACTGCGGCCAGCAATGGACCGACGAGCCGGGCCGCCCGGACCAGCTTGGGTTTGCCGCTTTGCCGCGCCATTTTGCCGAGTGTTGACAAGCGAATTGCCGCCGGATTTTGGAGGCGCAGGCCCCGGAGGTAATCGGTCGAATCGGCGCCCGGCGTCAAGTGGACGAGATCCAACAGCGCCTTTTCCGGCGAGGCCACGAAGGCAAACTGCCGGGGGGACACCTCCAGTTGGGAATACCCGAAGAGCAACCCTCCGGCAATATGGTTGAATTGGAAGGCGCCCATAGAATTTCTCACCGTTTCCGGTCGGCCTGGGCCGACGCTGGTCACAACCGGCACATGTTCGGGGATGATGCCGTGGAATGCCAAGGCCGACTGCAGGCTCACAAAGGATCCCCGCTGAAGCCGGTTGGCGACCAGGAAGGGATGAGGCACCACTTTGCGCCAGGCCGGGGCCAATGCGTAAAGCCCTCGCCTGAGCTTAAGCAGGCGACCGGCCTTCACCCAACGCGAAAACTGCAGTCGCACCTGCCCGACAGATACGTTCCCCGCCAACGGCAGGGCCGAATTGAATACCCCTTCGTCGGCGACCAGGGTCAGCAGTGACTCCCATTTCATACCGTTTAGATGTCATTAATGATAATTAAACGCAATAATTTTCAGTATGATCTTTGGGGAGAGGGTCGAAATCGCGGCACTCCAAAGTCGGCACGATCACGGGACCGCCTGGGTTTCCCGCTCAGAAGGGGAGGGAGGCAGGATGATTTCGGCTGGATTTGCCCGGACCGAAAAGAGCGGCAGAATCAGCGCGGCCGGAAGCCAGGCCATCCAGGGTCGTTTCGCTCGTCGCATGCACCATGGGCATTATCGGGACCGGAGGCGCGCGACCGGCCTGGAAATTGCGCGCGGTCCCAACCAAGCAACCGAGGAGAACCCTAATTATGCAACAGGCCCGCTGGCGCTACAGCACCCAGTTGGCGGGCGAGGCGAAGAGGACATCCATGCCTCCGAAATGCCGTCGGTAAGCGTGGCCGATCCCGGGCGATGCCACGAGGTTGCGGCCCTTGGGATAAAGCCTGCGGAACTCATGCAGATGGTCCGGGCTGAAGTGGTCGGGATTCCATTTGCATTCGATGGCATCACATGTGCCTCGGCCGGCCGGCAGGATGAAGTCGATCTCGCGGAAGGATTTGTCGCGCCAGAAGCGGACTTCCCTGTCGGGAAACTGGGCGTGAAGTTCGTCGAGGACCAGGTGTTCCCAAAGCAGGCCAAGATCAGTGTCTCTCAATTCCGTCCAGCCTTGCTCATGACGGACAAAGCCGGTGTCAAATCCATATACCTTCGGCTGGCGGAGCAGCTCGCGTGTGCCGCCTCCACTCCATGGACGGATTATGTGCGCCACATGCGTGAGTTCCAGGACTTCAAGATAGCTCAAGACCGTCGGCCGCGAGAGGCCGGCGTCCCTCGCCGCTTTGCTGGCTTCGAACAGACCGCCGCTCTTCCGCAGGAGCAATTCGACCAGCAGCAAGAATTCCCGCCGTTTTTCGACGCGGAACAGCTCCTGCACATCCCGGGCAAAGTAAGAGTCGAGCCACTCGTTGTAGAAGCCCGGGTCGGGCTCGGCCGACAGGAGCGCCTGCGGCAGGCCGCCGCGCACGATACGATCGCGAACGTCGCGCACGCCGAATGCCCCGGTCTCCGTGCATAATACGGGCGTGAGTCGCACCTCGCGCTTGCGGCCAGTCAGCGAATCGCGAAACTTGCGGGTTGCGGCGAGCGTGGAGGAACCCGTCGCCAGCACTCTGAGCGATGGGAATGCATCGGCGGCGATCTTGAGAACCCGGCTGGGGTCCGGCAATTGGTGGACTTCGTCGAGCACGACATAAGGCGTCGCAAGGGTGCTGAAAAACATCTCGGGATCAGCCAGGGAGCGGGCTGACGACGGAAGGTCGCAATTCAAATAGGTGGCATCGCCAAGACCTTGCGCGAGCACGGTCTTGCCGGCCCGGCGCACGCCTGAAAACCAAACGATAGGAGCCTTCTTCCAGGCATCGTGTATCCGATTTTGCCAAAAAGGGCGGTCGATCATGGAAACAAAATTGACATTTAGTCGTCTATATGTAAAACATATTTTGTCGAATTGCTTTGAAGCCGTCCGTGCAATCCTACGAGGTGGTTTTGCACGAGTGCGCTTGGGCGGCGCTTAGATCGGAAACAGGGGCGGAAAGGCGGCGCCTGTTTGCGCTGTTCGACGAGCTAAAAGCAATCCATTCCGTGCGGGCGACTTCCGACAGCTCGACAAAACAGGGAGAGCCAACGAAGTCGCCTTGCTTGGCAACTGGCTCGTGACCTTTTGGAGCGATCACGCTGTGAGGGAGATCCGCGTTGTCAACCTGGAGCGAGTTGAGGATTGAGCTGCCGCAGAGAGATTGAGCCCCGAAAATTCCGCAGCACCGGTCTGCGTTTTCGCAAGCAATTCAACCAAAGTTAAACGGGAGAGGGGGCAGGATGATTTAGGCGGAATGGGCGGAAACCGGGAGGAGCGGCAGAATCAGCGCGGCGGAGAGCCATGCCATCCGGGGTCGTTCCGCTCGTCGCATGCACCATGGGCATTGCCTGGACCGGAGGAGCGCGGCCAGTCTGGAAATTGCGCGCGGTCCAGGCGATGGGGTGCTTTCGATTCGCGATCGCGGGAAGACGGGAGGAGATCGAAGGCGGGTGGGACTGGGGTGACACACTCGTCGCGAACGATTTGGATGACACTTTCCCCGATTGAATCCTTGCTGTTTTTCCCGGATGGCGCAGTGTCCGGGCATGGAATTGTCGATGAAAGTCATCGGCCGCGCGCCCGAATCCGGCAGCTATTGGCGGCGATGGCGGCGGTTGCAGCACACCGGCAATGAGGTGATGGGCGGCCTGCCCTATCCCCAAGGGGTCTTTCGCTTTGCCACTTTTGAGGAGGCTGACGCATGGCAGAACCAATATCGCCTGGGCCGCCCCGAGTTCCGGAAGACGAAGACCTGATTTCGCTCTGCGCGGAGTTGAACCGCCAGGGCGCCAAGTACCTCATCATCGGGGGCATGGCTGTGGTCCATCATGGTTACCTTCGGGCGACGGAGGACATTGATCTGTTGATCGAACGCTCGGAACAAAACCGATCTGCGATCATCAGGGCATTGGAGATTTTGCCGGGTAAGTCTGCGCGGGAAATCACGGAAGACGATTTCCGCAAATACTCCGTGGTGCGCGTTGCCGATGACTTAATGATCGATTTGATGATGGCGGCTTGCGGAATTGGCTATGAAGAAGCCGCGCGTGATGCCGAAATCGTCGAAATCGGCGGCGTCCGAATCCCGTTTGCGTCGGCCGCCACGTTGCTTCGCATGAAGCAGACGTATCGCGACAAGGACGAGGTTGACCGATTATTCTTACAGCGCCTGCTGTCCGAGCGCGACCAGGGGAAGAAGGGTTGAGGACAAGCGGGGTGCATTTGCCCTGCAAGCAGGCTCAGCTGCCTCCAAGATTCGCGATCGCGGGAAGACGGGCGGAGATCGAACGCGGGCGGGACTGGGATGACACGCTTATGGCAAGACCGAGTTTTAACTCGGCTTCAGTGCCCCAAACCCCCGGCGGCGTACAGGTCCTCCAGGCAGTGCCAGCGCTCCTGCGGCGCGGAGCCTGAGGGCGGCTTCACCTCCATCCGCGTGAAGTGCCTCAGGGCGAGCGTGGCGCCGCGCTTGTTCGGGAAGCGGGCCGCCCGCTGCGCAAGCTCGGCGCGCAGCGCCCCGGGCGAGCGGATAGGCGTCCACTTGCATTCGCCGAGATCGGTCCAATGGTCCTGGCGGAGCCCGACCAGGTCGATCTGGGTCTCCTTGTCCCAGTACTCGCCGATCTCGAAGGAGGCGGAGACGCCCTCCCGGGCATAGAGGGCGGGAAGGGCCTCGCGGCAGAGGCGCTCGAAGGCGTGGCCCGCGAATGCGTCGAACTGGGGGCGGACAAGCTGCTGGACGGCGCGTTCCGGACCGAGGACGGCGATTTGTCCCAGATTCGGGAAGACGAAGCGGAACCAGAAGCGCAGCAGGGGATCCTCCAGGGCGTAGCGGACCGCCCTCACGGAGGGCGGGGAGCCCGTGAGCGGATGGCGCCGCTGGACGTAGCCGATCTCCATCAGGGTGCCGAGGTAGAATTGCAGGGCGCGCGGATCGAGCCCGGTCGCGGTGGCAACCTCCGAGGGTGTCGCGCTTCCCGAAGCGAGCGCAAGGAGGACCGAATGGTAGTTGGCCACCTCGCGCAGCTCCTCGCGCAGCAGAAACTCCGGCTCCCGCACGAGGGGGCCCGTCTCCTCGAAAAGGGCCGCGGCGATGTTCTGCTCGACGGAGCGATCCTGCAAGAAACACCGCAGGTAGAGGGGCACGCCGCCGCAGACGAACGCCACGCGCGCCTGGTCCGCGCGGGAATAGCCGGGATGGAACCGCGCGGCTTCGGCAAAGCCGAAGGGCTTCAGGAGTATCTGGGCCGTGCGGCGACCGAAGAGCGGGCTCTTCCGCCCGAGCACCTCGCGTTCCATGAAGCCCAGGTAGGATCCGCACAGGATCAGCATGACCCCCCCCTTTTTCCAGCGCCGGTCCCAGGCCTCCTGGAGGATCGAAGGGAGCTCGGGGCTTGCGTCGGCCGTCCATTGGAACTCGTCAAGGGCCAGGATGAACTTGCCCGGCCCCTTCCACCGGCCTTCGACCAGTCGCAGGGCCTGTCCCCAGCCGTCTGCGGGATGCTCCGCCAGGAGCGGCTCGCCGAGGGATTCGGAGGCGGCCCGGAGGAATTCCCGGATCTGGAGGCCCGGGGGAACGCGCTTGCCGACGTAATAGATCCCGCGCTTGCCGCGCAGGAAATGGACGATCAGCTCGCTCTTGCCCACGCGGCGGCGGCCGTAGACCGGCACAAAGGAGCCCGCCGGCGCCCTCCACTGCCGGTCGAGCGCCTCCAGCTCGGCCTTCCGTCCCACGAAATTCGTTTCCATGGCCTACGCGAAATAGGACAAGTCGTGCCTTGTCAAGTCATGACTTGTCATGTTGGACGGCGGGGTCATTGCCGGCTGCGATCGCAGGATGGCCGGCGGCCGCTCGAGCACGAGCTCGGGCCGCCGCGGGACCGCCTACACGAGCAGCTTCAGAATCGACTCAACCAGCGCGGGCGAACAGGCGGTCTTCGATCCGGGTGACGCGGTGGAACAGGTCGTCGGCGGATCCCTTGTCGCGCTTCAGCGAGGCGATCTCCTCCACCATGCGCCCTTGCTGGGCGGCAAGTTCGCCGATGCGGTTGTCGAGGCGCCCGGCCAGAGAATCGATTCGCTCATCCAACCGCTGGGTCTGAGACTCGATCCGGTTGTCCAACCTCTCGCCCAACTCGCCGATTCGTTGGTCAAGTCCGACGATGCGGTTGTCAAGTCCGACGATGCGGTTGTCGAGCCCGACGATGCGGTTGTCGAGCCCGACGATGCGGTTGTCGAGCCCGACGATGCGGTTGTCGAGCCTCTCGCCAAGGGCGTCGATCCGACCGTCCAGCCGCGCGCCCAATTGATCGACGCGTGAATTCAGCTTGTCCTGGCCATCTTGCAGCTCGCGCAAACGGCCTTCGACTGCGGAGAACCGCCCCTTCAATTCGTCGAACTGAGGGATGATCTCTTCCTGGATGGAGCGGCGAAGGGCGCCGCCTATCAGCCGGTGCATCATGCGGGCAACGATGCCCGCCGCTCCGGCCGGGTCAAGAACCGGGTTCGCAAGGGGGGAGTTTGTTGGTTTTGGCGTCACGGTTGCGCGGAGTATAATAGCAACTCGTGCAGCGAGCGGCTTGGGCTCCGAAAAGCGCGGCCGCGAGCCACGCTATCCAGGTTCGTTTCGCTCGTCGCATGCACCATGGGCATTGCCGGGACCGGAGGCGCGCGGCCAGTCTGGAGATTGCCAGGCTGAAGGCCGGGACGTTATGGGAGCCGAAGGCCGGCCCCCCCGGAATTCACGAGTCCGCGGACGGCTCTGACGGAAGCGCACCCGAGCGCAGCGCCGCGAGATCGGCGTCGACCATTATGGCCGCCACGGCCGCCATGCGCGTTTTCGGTTCCCAGCCGAGCTTGTCGCGGGCCTTGGAATAGTCGCCCGTCAACTGACCGACCTCTAGGGGACGCACGAAGCGCGGCTCGAACGCCACATGCTCGCGCCAGTCCAACCCTGCCCGTGTGAACGCGGCTTCAAGGAAGTCCCGGATGGAATGGGTCTCGTTTGTCGCCAGCACGTAATCGCCGGCCTCGGGCTGTTGAAGCATGCGCCACATGCCCTCGACGTATTCCGGGGCGTAGCCCCAGTCCCGGCGGACATCCAGGTCGCCAAGGCGCAGCCTCTCCCGCTGACCCAATCGGATGCGGGCTGCGGCGAGGCTGATCTTTCGGGTCACAAAATTCTCGCCGCGACGGGGCGACTCGTGGTTGTACGCGATGCCGTTGCAGACAAACAGCCCGTAAGCCTTGCGATAGACGCGGCAGATATGAACGGCGAAGGCCTTGGCGCAGCCGTAGGGATTGCTTGGACAGGCCGGGGTGGCTTCCGTTTGCGGAGATTGTGCCGGCGTGCCGAAAATTTCCGAGCTGGCGGCGTGATAGAAGCGCACGGGGTACTCCTGGTCGCGGAGGATTTCCAGAAGGCCGAGGGTCGCATTCGCAACCTCTTGGCAGGTCGCCTCCGGGATCTCGAAGCTCAAACCCACGTGGCTTTGGCCGGCCAGGTGATAGACCTCGCCGGGCCGAACCCGGCGGAAGATGCGCCTCAGGGCCGTGCTATCGAGCAAGTCGCCGTAGTGGAGGAAGAGGGATTTTCCGTAGATGGCCGGATCGTGGCGCAGATGCTCGATCCTCGATCGGTTGAACATGCTGGCCCGCCGCACGAGGCCGTGGACAAGATAGCCGCGGCCGAGGAGCAATTCGGCAAGATAGGAGCCGTCCTGGCCGGTTATCCCGGTGATGAATGCAACAGGCTGCGCCATGACCGGCAGGTTGCCGGAAACCCAAGTCCCATACAATCCCGCCTTTTCATGAGCCGGGCTCATGGCAAAGCGTCGAGGATGCCGCTTACAGAGCCCGGTGGTTCCGCTTCTTTCGTTTTGGCTTGCCGGCGGCTTCTCCCAAAAGGTATTAGATCGAACTCGGAAAATCCGAAGCCTTCAGCCGGCAGATGCTGTTTGCTTCGGAAGTGCTTGGATACGGTTGGTTGAGATGACGCCCAGGTGGTGGAATTGGTAGACACGCAGGTCTCAGAAGCCTGTGCCTTAACAGCATGGGGGTTCGAGTCCCCCCTTGGGCACCACACCAAGTCTCGTTTCCCTCTGGGGAGGAGGTTTTTTTGTTGCCTTTGGTAGGCTTTCGTAAGGCTTTGTGTGTGTGAAAACGTGTGAAAAGCCGGACGAGCGGTTTCCCATGACCGTGCGCTCCGGGTCGGTTGCCGTAAAGATTTACCGCGTACGCCAGCCCAAAGCGCGCCTCGGTTATGTCTTCTCCCTGGCCTACTCCTCTCCTGAGGGCCGGAAGGTGAGGCAATTCGCCGCCCTGGAGGAAGCCAAGCAGGAAGCGCAGCTGGCTGCCGACCGGATCGCGACGGGCCACGCCGAGGCGTCGAATATCTCCCGCTCCGATGGCGAGGAGCTCATTGCAGCCCGTAGATTGACCGGAGAGGTTCCCCTGCTGTCTGCCCTGCAGGAATGGTCCAAGGCTCGTTCGATCGTCGGATACGACCTTATTCCGGCCTGCGAAGCGTGGCGCCGTCGCGAGACCAAGTGCGAACGCATCCTTGTAGGGGCCCTTGTGGACCTGTTCCTGGCAGCCAAGTCTGCCCAAGGCGTCAACATCAAGGCGAGTTACAAGTCCCGCCTGACCGGATTGAAGCGGGACATGGGAAGCTTGTACTTGGATTCGATTTCGACACGGGCCTGGGAGGCGTGGCTTGCCCTGCGAAAGGATCCGGTGACCCGCAACACGGACCGGAAGCGCGTTGTGACGCTGTGCCGCTGGGCAAGGCGCCAGGGATACCTCCCGCGCGAGATCACGACCGAAGCGGAGATGACTGAAAGGTCGAAGGAGCCGCCGCCATCCCGAAGCATCCTCAAGGCTTCCGAACTCGAGGCGCTTCTCAATTCTTTCCGTGACCGGCGCGATTTGCTGCCGGCCATCGTGATTTCCGCGCTCTGCGGACTGCGTTCGATCGAGGTGCACCGGCAAAACTGGGAGGATATCGATTTTGCCCAGAAGCATCTCCGCGTTACCATGGCCAAGGAGGGTACACCGGCTGATCGCCCGGTTCCGCTTCCAGCCTGTGGCGTTGCCTGGTTGCGACTGGTTCCGGAGTCGGAAAGGGTGGGCCGCATCCATCCGCACAAGACGGAGGTGATGACCCTTGTCAGAAACTTGGCGCGCAAGCGCGGTGTCGGGATTCCTGACAACGCGTTGCGCAAGAGCTGGGTTTCATACCGCCTGGCGCTCACGAAAAACCTCGCTGCCACCGCGTTGGAGGCGGGGCACACCGCTACGGTGGCGATTCGAAATTACTTGAAATGGGCAACCCCGGCGGAGGCCGCCCGCTGGTTTCGGATTCTTCCCAAGAAGCGGCCGAATCCCGGTGGCGCTGCCGTTCAGTCAGCAGGCATCAAGCAAGTTTCTGCCCCCGGTCTTGCGGCGCTGCAGCCAGGCAAGGATGTCTATCCGGTCAAAAAGGATCCGCCGCCTTGAGATTGTGATGAACGGTATCCCTTCCTTGTGAACCCAATCCCAGAATTCAGTCCTGCTTCCGTCGTTTGATTCGTACGGGATCCGAACAAATGCCGCCAGCTCCTTGGGTTTCAGGAGCTCGAGGTTGCTTGCAAGCATTCGGCCCGCAGCTTTGCGCCTGGGTTGCTCTGTGGCTATGCGGCCGTTGAAACGCGCAATTTGCGCTTCCAGATGCGAATCCTCCGCCGGAGTTTCCGGCTGGGAGAGGGCTGCACTGTTGCTCGCGGGTTCCATCTAGGCGGGTTTGCCACGGCTGAATTTGCGCTCGATCCACGCAACGGCTGCGCTGCCGAGGTGGCTTCCTTCCATGGGTGGGGATCGCCATTCTTCAGGTGTCCGAGGCGGCCTTGGTGCCTTCTCAACCTTCCAACCCGGAATCTCCAGGTAGCGCCAGCCTTCGCCCAATTTGCAGTAAGACGCCGCCTTGAGGTCGAGTTGCTTGTGGTAGTCCGAAGGCTCCTCGTCGTTTCTGGGGGAGCCCTGCACCTCGGCCACGGTAACAAGCGACGGATTGGGGGACTCCGGCTTCCAGTAGAAGAAATCCGGCAAGAGGCGCAAAGCGTCGGGGTTTGAGCAGCGCTTTCCCAGAAGGGCAACGAGGCGCTGCATGTCCTCGGGCCGCATGGGCTTCAAGAAACAGGAGTTTTTCTTCCTCAAGAAAGCGGCATAGTTTCTTTCGTATTCGCTTTTGACTGCGCAGAGGCAGGTCCCGTCCGCCCAAATCGCCTGCACCCACAGGCGGCGGACTGCGCGGTTTGGTTCCAAAAGCGCGATCGCGATGTAGGGAGCCGCCAGGGCGTGTCCATAATTGTTTTTCTGCGAGGCGAGGCTGGACTGGATGTCCGTGGTTTTGCCGACCAACAGCTCTCCCGCCATCCGTCCCGCTTGCCAGAGGAAAGCCTCGATCCAGGCCTCAGGCCCGCCGCCTGGTGTGGGCTGCTGCAGGATCACCCCGAAAACGAGCTCGGCTCCCGTCGACCTGGCCCCATCGAAGGCGCTGAGGTCGCCGGCAAACATCGGACGGCGGAAGAATTCGTCGAGCGCGACAAAGAAATCGGCGGCGGTGGGTTGAAACCGGGGCGTCGCGAGGCAGGAGCGGTTGGCGGCAATGAAGGCCTCCACGCAGGCCTCCGCCATTGAGCGCATGGCAAACGCCGAAAACTCCAGGTGTTGGAGGTTTGGGTTACTGCGGCCGGAATCCGGGCCGACTCCGGCTCCACCGCTGGTGCACTCGCGAGGGGAGGCAAAAAGAGCCAGACTGAGCGGCAATGCGCTCGAGTTTCCATAGATCAGGGAGAAGATGCAGCCGGCCCCGTGCTCTTCCACACGAAGCCGAACACATGCAAAGCGGTCCTTGGGCAACGGACGGGAGTAAATCGGCGGCCAGATTCCCTCGTTGCGCCTGCACGAACAGCCCAGCTCAGACTTGCCTTCAAGGCAACGCTGGAGCGCCGCTCGAAAGCTCATGGCGTCAATGTCGGCTCTAGAGGAAATCGGGTGGTCAACAGCGCCGAGGCTGCCCTTTTCCCTTACAAATTGTGAGTGTTCGGCCATTGGTTGCTTTCGGTGATCGGCTTCTCCGGCGGCTCTGCTTTGGAAACGGTTCGATTCGGCGGGATGGAATTTGGGCTTACGGCCACGTGGGCTTCGCCGGTCCCTTCGGCTGGCTGCCATTGTTCAAGTGCTCGTGCAAAGCGCGCGCAAGCGGCGGCAATATCGAGGCGACTTCGCCCAGTTCGCTCTTCAGCGACTCGATTTCGGCCTTGATCTCCTCGAATTCGCTCCGGTTCGGCAGGCCCTTGAACAGCGGCAAGCAGCTTTCCAACTGCTGCCCCAACGCGTTCAACTTTTCCGCCCAGCTCTTGAAGCAGACCTCCCATGCGATCGAGCGTTTCTGCAATGCGGCGTAGGCCTGAGACTGTTCCGTGAAGCGCGTCTCCAATCCGTCGAACCGCTGCTGCAATGCCTTCAGCAAAAAGCGATGCGCGCTTTCGTCGTTCGCGTTCTGTGTCTGGATCGGAATCGTATTCATATGACTCATTTGGGTTTGGATTGGTTGTGGGTATCTCTTGTTTTTCCGCATCAACCGCGGGGGCGTTCTTGGGCTTGGCGGCTGTGACAATCGGGCTCGTTAATTCGTCGGTTTGACTGTGGGGACCGGTGCATAGAGGCCCGCCGTCTGAAGGTTCGGCCCGTACCGGTAGAGGCGGCACTGGCTCTTGTCCTCGGGCATCCGAATCCAAAGTCGTCCGTCCGCCCTGTAGAGTTCCTGGTCCCTGGCGGCTCTCAGGAGCAGGTCGAACACCGGCTGCATCTGCGTCAGTTTCGACTGGGCCCCGACAAGGGTCTTGTTGACGCGCGCCAGTTCCATTCGGGTGGACTGCAGGTCCGACCGCTCCCATTGGGACCAGGCGGTCAGGGCCACTACGCTCGCCAGGAGAATGCAGACTGCCGCGGTCCTGAGACGGATTTGAAATTTCGCTTTGGCGCTGGGAGCGTTCTGCTGGAGAGGCGAGGGTGACTCCGTAGGCGAGGGCGAGTCGCCGGTGGGCTTTGTTGTTTTTTGCGTCGGCGCAGAGACTTTCGCCGCCAAAGCGGCCAAAAAAGTAGTCGCGTCGGGCCCTGCGGAATCGAGCCAGGCGAAAAAATAATCGCTGAATTTTTTTTCGAACGTGGCAAGCGCGTCGTCTTGGAGCTTGGAGACGAACTTTTCGTATCGCGTCCAGGCAGAATCCGTCGGCGTATTTTCCGCCGGCGAAGACGTAGGCCGGATCTTTCCTGGGTTTCCGGATGGTGATTGCATTGTTGTCGATTTTTAAGATTGCCCAGCCATGTCGCTTAAAAAAAAAGGCAAATGTCGCGCCGGTTGCGTATCTCGCCCGAGGTAATTGCTACGGTCACCTCGTAATCCAAGAGGCGGAATTCCTCCCTCTGCGCGCGGGTCAACCCAGGCGGAATCCGGACGAGGAACCTGCGCCGCCACGGGTCCTCCGGGTCGGAAAGATTGTCGCGAAGATTTATGAGGCGCCGCCAGATCCGCATAAGGCGGTATTCGTTTTTTGTGGCCGACCAGAGCGGCAGACAGAGACCGGTCATGAGGTCCCGTTTCGCCAACAATATGTGAATATCGAAACCGTTTTCGCGCTCGTGCAAGAATGCCACGAAGGCATACCTGCAGGACGGCAACCCTCCCGTCAGGAGCCGCACGCAGCTGTTGACGTGCGACACCAGCTTAGGGAGTGACAAGTCACGGCGGTTTTCCGAGTAGCTAAGGACAACTGAAAGGTAAGTCGGCCGGAAAAACGAAGCTATCGCCACTGCCAGAAACCGACTCAGGCTGCCGCTGATCTTTACCGGTGCAACCGGGCGCAGCTTTCCGAGGGCGGTCAGCAATTCGGCGAGGTAGCGGGCCGCATCGTAGCACGCGCCGCGAACCGGCACAAACTTGACAATCATGGCTGGTCCTTTCCATTGCCGCCCAGAGAAGGAGCCTTTCCGTAGCAAATAATGCCGTAGAGAATGGAAAAGTCCTCGCGCTTTCGGCGGGTGTTGGCTTCGGTCGCTGCCAATTGGGCGCGCAGGGCGTCAATGGCGTCACATGTCACGAGGTCGTTTCCTGTTTTCACCGAATCCAGAGCGCATCCGAAATCGGCGAGGCAGGCTTCG
>Ga0302320_10011100_pt1 | contig 19140 bp, 14 predicted proteins | sample Bog_T0_3_FD_202130 | JGI IMG/M metagenome (GOLD analysis project Ga0302320, IMG submission 202130) | Peat permafrost microbial communities from Stordalen Mire near Abisko, Sweden - Bog_T0_3 | ecosystem: Environmental > Terrestrial > Soil > Wetlands > Peat | place: Sweden: Abisko, Stordalen Mire... | reverse complement strand
GGCGTGATTACGATGCCGTCGGCGAGGTCTTTGGTGCGGCCTGCGTTGTAAGTGAGGATGGCGTGCGAGAGCGCGGGGGTGGGTGTGTAGCCGAGGGCGTTTCCCGGTTGGCCGCAGGCGCTATCGATGAGCGTGGTGACGCCGTTGGCGGCGAGAACCTCGAGTGCGGTGGTGAAGGCGGGCTCGGAGAGCGCGTGGGTGTCCATGGCGAGGAAGAGCGGGCCGGTGGTGCCTTCTTTGGCGCGGTACTCGACGATGGCCTGGGTGATGGCGAGGATGTGCGCGTAGTTGAAGCTGCTGTTCAGTGACGAGCCGCGATGGCCGGATGTCCCGAAGGCGACCCGTTGGGCGGGGTTTTCGGGGTCGGGGTGGTTGGCGTAGAAGGCGGTGAGCAGGCGCGGCAGGTTCACGAGCTTGTCGGGCGAAGCGAGGTGGCCGGGGGTGTTGAGGAGTGGGTCGGACATGCGGAGAAGGATAGAACAGTGGTTGGTGGTTAGTGGTTAGAAAAACTGTGCCGACGGGGTGCAGTATCTTTTCTGTATGAGAAGCGCTTGGTTGGCAGGGGTGTTGCTTGCGGCGGTCGGGGCATCGGCGCAGGTGCTGGAGTCGAAGACGTTTAAGACCTCGGGGCATCCGACTGAAGCGCTGGCGACGCCAGACGGGCAGTACGTGTTGGTGACCGTGACCGGTGCGGGGTTTTCGGGGTCGTCGGGCATTGAGGTGTTTCACTGGGCGGACGGCGGCGGCAAGCTGGAGCGCGTGGCGTTGCAGCCGCTGGGCAGCGAGGGCGCGCAGGGGATTGTGCTGATTCCGCACACGCAGACGCTGGCGGTGGGGTTGTCGAATGCCGGGGTGGCGTTTCTGCCGCTGGACGATACGCTGCGCGGCAAGGCCAAGCCGCAGGTGCTGCCGCAGGGCGACCGCTCGGGGTCGGGGTACCTGGCGGCGACGCCCGACGGGCAGTTCTTGTTTGTCGCGAACGAGTATGGCGACGGCGGCAACGTGGGTGTGATTGCGCTGCACCGTGACGACGCGGGCGCGGTGCATCCGGAAACGCTGGCGCATATTCCCACGCCGCGAGCCACGCCGGGAGTGACGATCTCGGAGGACGGGTCGCGGGTGTATGCGGTGGGCGAGGTGGTGACGCCGGAGGCTGCGGCACGGCTGCCGGGGCATGGCGTCGCGGAGCTGGAGCGCAGCGGCTGCGTACAGGCGCGCGCCGACCGGGCGATGCCCAACGGCGCGCTGTTTGTCATCGACACGGCGAAGGCCGAGACGCTGACCGCCGCGATGTCGCCGCAGGACGTGCGGCGGCAGGCGGTGCGGAGGATCGTCGATGCGGGCTGTTCGCCGGTGCGCGAGGCGGTGTCCGCCGACGGCGCGATGGTGTACGTTACGGCGCGCGGCGACAACAAGGTGCTGGTGTTCGACGCGAAGCGGCTGGAGACGGATGCGGAGCACGCGTTCCTGCGTGCGATTCCGAGCGGTGGCGAGGCACCGGTGGGGCTGAAGCTGTTCGACGGAGGAAAGATGCTGCTGGTGGCGAACTCCAACCGCTTTGCGGGCGGGCCGGGGAACGCGACAGTCGTCGACCTGTCCGATGCGAGCAAGCCTGTGCTGCGGCAGACGATCAAGACCGGGGAGTTTCCGCGCAACATCCGTTCCTCGGCGGATGAACGGACGCTGTACCTGACGATCTTCAGCGGGGACGAGCTGATGGTGCTGCGGGCGAAGTAGCCGGAGCGCGTAAATCTCTTGCATTTTGCAGCAGTGACGATTAGAAAAGGGAGACTTCCGCGGTCTGAGAGTCCTGCAAACCACGCGGTGCCATCCGAGGCTGCGGGCAACGTGCGTTGTTGAGCCGGGATCGTTGTTGAGGATGGCAAAGGAGTGAGGGGCGGTCTCCGACAAGGCGGAGGTCTTCGGCGTACGTTGGCGTGGGTGGCGCTGACGGCGACAGCGCTCCCTGCCGGGGCGCAGCAGGCGACGCTGGTGGGCGACGCGCATGTGTCCAGCGCGCAGCCGGCGGTGAATGCGGGTTCGCTGAGCAATCTGAATGTGGGCGGCGGGTATACGGCGCTGGTGCAGTTCAATCTGAACGTGCTGCCGGCGGGGACCACGGCGGCGCAGATTGCGCGCGCGACGCTGCGGGTCTACTGCAACCGCGCGGACGCTCCCGGCGCGGTTCAGGTGCAGACGGTGGGCGGAGCGTGGGCGGAGAGCGCTGTGACTTATGCCACACTGCCGCCGCTGGGGGCGGTGGTGCAGACGGCGCAGGTGGGCTCGGCGCAGGTGTTTGTGAGCTTCGATGTGACTTCGGCGGTGCAGGCCTGGGTGAGCGGAGCGGCCTCAAACAATGGGCTGGCGCTGACTGCTGTGGCGGGTACGATGGTGCAGTTTGACAGCAAGGAGAGTGATCAGACCAGCCACGAGCCGGTGCTGGAGATCGCGCTGACATCGACAGGTTCGGGGGCGGCAGGCTCAATAGGTGCGACGGGCGCGACCGGGGCAACCGGGGCGACAGGGCCGCAGGGAGTTGCGGGCGCGGTGGGCGCGGTGGGCGCGCAGGGGCCACAGGGTCCGCAGGGCCCGCAAGGAATTGCCGGAGCGAACGGAGCCACCGGGGCTACTGGAGCGCAGGGTATAGCGGGCGTTGCCGGGGCCACGGGCGCCACCGGAGCGCAGGGTATTGCTGGGTCACCGGGGGCCACCGGCGCGCAGGGGCTGCAAGGACCGCAAGGGCTGCAGGGTGCGACGGGCGCGACGGGCGTGGGCGTGGCGGTGCCGGGAGCCACCGGAGCCACCGGAGCCACGGGACCGATGGGGCCGGCGGGGCTGAACTATCGTGGCACCTACAGCTCGGTGACGAACTATACCTTGGGCGACGTGGTGATCTTCGCGGGGTCGAGCTACGCGTCGCTGGTGACGTTCAACGTAGGCCAGACGCCAGGATCGAGCCCAGCCTACTGGGGCCCGCTGACCGCGCAGGGGCCGCAGGGAGCGATGGGCGCTACGGGTGCCGCAGGCCCGACCGGGCCAACAGGATTGCCCGGAACCCAAGGGCTGGTAGGACCCGAAGGGCCAGCCGGGCCACAGGGGACGGCCGGGCAGGCCGGAGCGCAGGGGATTCCTGGCGCAACGGGCGCGACGGGGTTGCAGGGGCCGGCGGGGCCGACCGGAGCGGCGGGGCCGGTAGGACTGCACTTCATTGGGGCGTATGACTCGACGGTGAACTACGCGCTCGGCGATGGCGTGTACTGGCAGGGAGCGGGCTGGGTGTCGCTGATTGCGAGCAATCATGGCAATACGCCCAGCCTGAGTCCGCAGGCGTGGTCGATGTTCGCGGCGAGCGGGCTGGCGGGCGCGACCGGAGCGACGGGGCCGCAGGGAGCCGATGGGGCGACCGGCGCGGCGGGGATCAATGGGACAAATGGAACGACAGGTGCGGCCGGAGCAACGGGCGCGACCGGCAGTCCGGGGCTGGTGTATCAAGGCGCGTACGCGTCGACGACGAACTACGCGCTGGGGGATGTGGTGCTGTGGCAGGGGGCAAGCTGGGTATCGCTGGTTGCGAGCAATGCTGGGCAGACTCCGAGTCTGAGTCCGGCGTATTGGGGAGTGCTGACTTCGGTGGGTCCGCAGGGCTTGCCGGGGGTGACGGGTGCGACCGGGGCGACGGGGTTGCAGGGAGTCCAGGGATTGGTGGGGCCGGCGGGTCCGCAGGGAGTTGCGGGGCCGACCGGAATACAGGGGCCTGCTGGAGCGCAGGGTCTGACGGGAGCGAATGGGGCGGTGGGGCCGCCGGGTCCGCAGGGCTTGCAGGGGACGGCCGGGCAGGCCGGGGCGCAGGGGATTCCGGGGGTGACTGGCGCGACGGGGTTGCAGGGGCCGGCGGGACCGCAGGGGATACAGGGGCCGGTGGGGCTGAACTTTCTGGGGGTTTATAACTCGACGACGAACTATACGGAGGGCGATGGGGTGACGTGGGACGGAGCGGCGTGGGTGTCGATACAGAACAGCAACCACGGGAACACGCCAGGTCTTAGCCCAGCCTATTGGACGATGTTTGCGCAGAATGGAGCGACGGGTCCGGTAGGGTCGACGGGGGCGCAAGGCCCAACAGGGCTTCAGGGCGCGGCGGGAATCAATGGGTTGAACGGAGCGACGGGGACACCGGGAGCTACGGGCGCGACCGGCACTCCGGGGCTGGTCTATCAAGGCGCGTACGCGTCGACGACGAACTACGCTCTGGGGGATGTAGTGCTGTGGCAGGGGGCAAGCTGGGTGTCGCTGGTGGCAGGGAATGCCGGACAGACGCCGAGTCTGAGTCCGGGGTACTGGGGAGTGCTGACGTCGGTGGGCCCGCAAGGCTTGCAGGGGGTAACGGGTGCGACCGGGCCGACGGGGGCCCAGGGATTTCAAGGGCTAGTGGGCCCGCCGGGTCCGCAGGGTGTGGCGGGCCCGACGGGAATTCAGGGTCCGGCGGGAGCGCAGGGTCTGACGGGAGCGAATGGAGCGGTGGGTCCGCCGGGTCCGCAGGGCTTGCAAGGGACGGCCGGGCAGGCTGGAGCGCAGGGGATTCCAGGCGTGACGGGAGCCACGGGTCTGCAGGGCCCGGTCGGGCCGACTGGAGTGGCGGGGCCTGTGGGGTTGAACTTTGTGGGGCCGTACGACTCGACGGCGAACTATGGTCTGGGGGACGGCGTGCTGTGGCAGGGGGCGGGATGGGTTTCGCTGATTGCCAACAATCATGGAAATACGCCGAGTCTGAGCCCGCAGGCGTGGTCGATGTTCGCGGCCGGCGCAACGGGTGCGACTGGAGCGACCGGAGCGACGGGCCCGCAGGGAGCCCTTGGGCCACAGGGGCAGCAGGGGGTCGCAGGAGCAATGGGCGTAACTGGAGCGACTGGCGCGACGGGAGCGGCGGGGTTCGCGTGGCAGGGGACCTATAGCTCCGCGAACGGGTATGCGTTGGGGGATGTGGTGAGCTATGCGGGGTCAAGCTGGGTGTCTCTGGTGCCGGGTAATGCGGGGCAGACTCCGGGGCTGAGTCCGGCGTACTGGGGGGAGGTCGCCGCGCAAGGCAGTGCCGGAGCCACCGGAGTGGCGGGTGCAGCTGGGACCGCTGGAGCAGTAGGACCTACCGGCCCGGCAGGTATGACTGGAGCGCAGGGACCACCGGTGAGCTTTCGGGGAGAGTGGTCGATCCAACAGGCGTATGCGGTGGGCGATGCGGTGGGCTATGGCGGCGCGAGCTATATTGCCATCGCGGCAAATCTGGGGCGGGAACCGGATGTGAGTCCGGTGTACTGGAGTGTGTTGGCGGCGGCGGGTTCGGTGGGAGCCACCGGGCCTGCTGGAGCCACGGGGTTTCAGGGGCCGACGGGATATCCCGGGCAGACCGGAGCGGCAGGACCGACGGGGCCGACGGGAGTTGCAGGACCGGCTGGAGCCACAGGGCCGGTGGGACCCAGCGGGCCGCAGGGGTTGCAGGGAGTGGCAGGGCCGACGGGGCCGCAGGGGCAGCAGGGAGTGGTCGGCCCAGCCGGATCAGCAGGGCCCGCGGGGCCGACCGGGATCCAAGGTCCAGCCGGAGCGCAGGGGCTGACGGGAGCTAACGGAGCGGTGGGCCCGCAGGGGCCGCAGGGCTTGCAAGGCACGCCGGGACAGGCTGGTGCGCAGGGGATTCCGGGGGTGACCGGAGCGACCGGGTTGCAGGGGCTGGCAGGAACGCCGGGGGCGCCAGGAGCAACCGGTGCGACCGGAGCCACAGGCGCCACTGGAGCGGCGGGCCTGCCGGGGCTGGTATGGCGGGGCGCGTACAGCTCGGTGACCAACTATGGACTGGGTGACGCGGCGAGCTTCGGCGGGACGAGTTACGTCTCGTTGACGGCTGGAAATGTAGGACAGGAGCCGGATACCTCCCCGGCGTACTGGTCGCTGCTGGCGGCGCAGGGAGCGATGGGAGCGACTGGGGCGCAGGGAGTGCAGGGAGCTACGGGGCCGAGCGGAGTTCAGGGTCTGCAAGGGGTCGCGGGGGCGCAGGGAGTGCAAGGGCCGGCCGGGCCGCAGGGACCAGCCGGGGCGCAAGGACTCCCTGGCACCCCGGGTGCGGCGGGGCCGATGGGAGCGACCGGGCCACAGGGCGCGGCGGGTCCTGCGGGCGCGCAGGGTGTGGCAGGGGCAGCCGGAGCGACAGGGCCGCAGGGACCTGTGGGGCCGGGCGGAGCTGCGGGCGCTACAGGAGTGACGGGGGCGACAGGGGCCATGGGGGCGGTGGGCGTCAACTTCCGCAATGCGTGGAACGCGCAGACCAACTACGCGGTGAACGATGCGGTGACCTATGGCGGCTCGACGTACCTGGCGCTGTCGGCGGGCATGAACGCCGAACCGGATGCGACTCCGCAGTCGTGGACACTGCTCGCCGCCGCCGGAGGCGCTGGGCCGACCGGAGCCGCAGGCAGCGCGGCGACCGTGAGCGTGGGTACGGTGAGCACCCTGGCGGCGGGCTCGCCAGCGACGGTGACCAACAGCGGAACGGCGCAGTCGGCGGTGCTGAACTTTGGGATTCCGCAGGGGGCTGCGGGAGCGGCGGGCAGTGGAGGCTCCGGCGGTGGAGCGGGGAGTGGGAGCTTCGCGGCGGTGTTTCATGCGGTGAGCTATGCGAGCACGTTCTATGCGGTGAACTCGCCCAACGCCAGTGTGGGTTCCAATGAGAACGGAACGACGACGACGACGGGAGTGTTGGCCTGGGTGCCGCTGGGCTGCACAGCGAGCCAGTTGAATGTGTACTCGCAGCAGTCGAACACGATCACGGTGACGCTGCGGACGGGAACGCCGGGGATGATGGTGCCGTCCGCGCTGGTGTGCACGGTGGCTTCGGGAACCAGCTGTACGGCGACGGGGTCAGTGATCGTGGCGGCGGGGCAGTTTATCGACTACGAGATCGACGGGCCCTCGGGAACACCGGCCGCAGTGTGGACTGCGCTACAGTGCCAGTAAGGGCGATGGTTCAGGGTCCAGGGTCCAGAAGACAAAAGCGACGGGGAGTCGCCAGGATGCGCGGTCGGGTATGCTGTGTGCGTCGAGGTGTGGGGATGCAGAGTGCGGTGAAGTGGAGTGTGGCGCTGGGCATCCTGCTGGTTCTCCGTACAACAGCGGCAGCGGCGCAGGCTCCGGTAGGGCAGGTAGAAGGGTCTAAGCCGGCCACGCCGCAGTCGGCGGCCGCGCCGGCTGAGAGCTCTGCGGCGAGTGCGATAGACCCGGTGCTGGAGCGGGTACTGCGGCAATGGCCCCAAGGCAAGGTGGACCTCGCCCGGCATCCCGGCTCGTGGGGCTATGAGGAAGGTGTTCTGCTGGACGGCGTGACCGCGGAATGGCGCGTGACCGGCGATGGCCGACTCTTCAACTACGTGAAGGCCGCCGTAGACCAGTCCGTGGACAAGGACGGCGTGATCCACATGGGGGACGGCGCGCCGTTCCCTGCGGAAGCGCACACGCTGGACGACATCGAGATGGGGCGCAGCGTGATGATGCTGTATCGCGTGCTGCAGCAGGAGCGCTACTACAAGGCGGCGAAGTTCCTCCGCGACCAGATGCAGCAGCAGCCGAAGAACTCCGAGGGCGGCTACTGGCACAAGCAGATCTACCCCAACCAGATGTGGCTGGACGGGGCCTACATGGCCGGGCCGTTCCTGGAGAGCTATGGGCGGACGTTCGACCAGCAGGAAGAGATGGATGCCGTCGCGAACCAACTGCTGTTGATGGATGCCAAGATGCGCGACCGGCCCAGCGGTCTGCTGCGGCATGGGTGGGACGCGTCCAAACAGATGGACTGGGCCAGCAAGAAGACCGGCCTGAGCGCCGAGGTGTGGGGCCGCGGGATGGGCTGGTATGCCATGGCGGTGGTGGACGTACTGGAGCGTATGCCGGAGACCGACCCGCAGCGCGCGGCAATCGAGGAGGTGGCGCGGCGGACGCTGCAGGCCGTGGCCCGCTATCAGGACCCGGAGAGCGGGCTGTGGTGGGAGGTGATGGACAAGGGTGGACAGGAGGGCAACTACCTGGAGACGTCCGCGAGCTGCATGTTTGTGTACGCGCTGGCCAAGGGGATTCGCCTGGGATTGCTGCCGCCGAGCCGCGAGGACAGCGTGATGCGCGGATGGGCGGGAATCCAGAAGCACTTTGTGAAGGCCGATGGGACGCTGACGGGTACGGTGTCCGTGGGCGGTCTGGGCGGCAAGCCCTATCGCAGCGGGAACTATGCGTACTACCTGAGTGAGAAGGTGCGCGATAACGATCCCAAGGGCGTGGGTGCATACCTGCTGGCGCTGAGCGAGATCACGCAACTGCGCCGGGCCGGTGAGCTGCTGCGCAAAGCGCGCGGGAAGACGGTCCTGGTAGACGCGTGGTTCAACTCGCAGCGCCGCAAGACGCCGGCCGGCAATGAGCAGATCTACCACTACAAGTGGAGCGACGAGGCCAACAGCGGCTACTCGATCTGGGGGCACATGTACCGGCAGTATGCGATGCGCACCGAGCAACTGGACCATGCTCCGCGGGCCGCGGACCTGAAGGGCGTGGCGATCTATCTGATCGTCTCGCCGGACATACCGGCGATGAATCCGAACCCGCACACGATGGACGAGGAGAGCGCGGCGGCCATCGAGGCCTGGGTGAAGGCCGGCGGCGTGCTGGTGCTGATGGAGAACGACTCTGAACATGCCGACCAGACACACCTGGATGTTCTCAGCGACAAGTTCGGCATCCACTTCAATCCGGTCACGCGCAATCACGAGGTGAACAACAGCTATGAGAACACCATGGTTCCGATTCCGGCGGGCACCGGAGGCATCTTCCACCACAAGCACCGCGCATTAATGAAGGAGACCTGCACCATCACGGTCTCCGCGCCGGCGAAGGCGGTGCTGACGGAGCCCAATCCCGACGGCGGGAGCGATGTCTTCATGGCCGTGGCGCACGCGGGCAAGGGACTGGTATATGCCAACGTCGACCCCTGGGTCTACAACGAATACACCGACGGCCGCACGCTGCCGCTGGGCGAGGACAACTTCGCGGCTGGCCTGGAGCTAACCCGGTGGCTGGTGGGGGAAGCGGTGGCGCGTTAGCTGCGAGTCTCTCCGCTGCGCAGCACGATGAAGCTGCCCTGCTCTGGTCGAGAGGACAAATTTATGTCTGTGACGAAGATGGCCTAGCGGCCACTGAGGGCGCGGACGGCCGCGCGCGCTTCGACGGCGGCGAGCTTGCGGTCGGCGAGTGCGGCCTCGGAGAAGGCGATGGGTTCGGCGGCATATTCAATCGTCCCGCGCAGGGTATGCAGGCCGAGGAAGTTCCACAGGTGCTGGAGCAGCGTGCAATGGCCCCAGGCGACATCGTCGCGGACGGTCTTGCCGGCGGCGAGGTCGACTGGCGCCAGCTCGTAGCGGACGAAGGCCGCGGTGATGGGAGCGCCGGCGGCGAGGGTTTGCGAGATCAGCCCCGTGCGGAAGCTCATCACCGGCTCGTCGCCGACGCCCGTGGTGCCTTCAGGAAAGAAGACCACGGGCAGTCCGTCGCGGAAGTCCCTGGCCATGTCTTCGGCTGCCCTGGCGGCGCTGCCGCCGGCGCCGCGGGAGACGTAGACCGTGCCGGACATCAGGCTGCACCAGCCGAAGACCGGGGTCTTGCGCAGCTCGGCTTTGGCCACGTAGACACAGGGGCGCGAGGCCGAGTGCAGCAGGACGTCTGTGTAGCTCAGGTGGTTGCTGATGACCGCGCCGTGCATCGGCACCGTGCCGATCGTGGTGACAGTCATGTTCATGCTCCGCATCAGGCGGCTGCACAGGCGGCTGAGCCAGGCGGCGCGTGCGGCGCGGGTGCGCGGGCGCTCCAGTGCGACCTCCGCCATGGAGTAGGCGTAGATCAGCGCGATGTAGAGGGCGTGGTAGAGCTTGCGGAGAAAGAGCAAGGTTGCGAAGTTTCCTGGGACCGAGTTCCGTGGAGGTTGCGTGCGGCCGGGCGAAGACAGCCCGGTTTCAGAATGGGACGAAAAGGAGACGGATGAGGACCGCACGATGAAATTTCAGCGCGGATGGTGTCATGCCGTATTCCTTTGCTCACTCCTTTGTTGAGTGTACCGATATGCTGGGGGCAGTGGCCAACTGGTTGCATCGACGGGTGGTTCTGCCGATTCGGATGTTGCTGCGCATGGGGGCGACGCCGGAGCGGCTGGCATGGTCGCTGGCCGTGGGGCTGGTGGTCGGCGTGAATCCGCTGCTGGGGTCAACCACGCTACTGGCGCTGGGCGTGGCCGCGGCGTTCCGTTTGAATTTATTCGCGTCACAACTGGGCAATCATGCCATGTATCCGGTGGAACTAGCGATGTTTCCGGTGTTTGTGAAGCTGGGAGCGATGGCTTTCCGCACGTCGCGGCTACCCTGGGGTCACCACGAGCTGTGGATCGCCGCCCGCACCCAGCCGTGGCAGACGACCCGCGTGTTGTGGGTGTGGGAGTGGCACGCGTTGGTGGTATGGGCGGCGTTTGCTGCCGTCGCAGTGCCGGCTATCGCGCTGGCGATGAGGCCGCTGCTAGAACACATGGCGAGAAGAATGAACCGCGAACGCCTGCCCCTCTCTTAGGAACAGGCCGCCCTTCAACTCAAGAGTTGCCACAACATCAGGATGTGCTTATGCTGTCGTAACTATCCACAACCCAACCTGCGAGCAAGCAGCAATGTATCGGGCCGAGATTCTTCCTGCGAGAGGAGCCGACATGAAAAGCCATCGTTATCTGGCGGTTGTATGCGTGGGCCTCGTCGCATTTATCGGGACGCTTCTTCCTCAGGCAGCGGCACAGGCGTCTCCGGGCGCAGAGGGTATCGCGACAATCACCAACAAGCAGGTCGCGTCGATCGGCGATGCGGTGCGGTCCAATGGCTCGACGGCGCACATCCTTTACACGCACGGCATCGGTTCCTCCAGTGCGGGCGACTCCGAAGCATTGCGCAAGAGCATATGCAAGTACGCTAAGCGGTATCTGAAGAGCGAATGTACGACGCCAGCGGGGGAACTGCGCGGGAGGTACTATGCGAACGTCGGAGAGTTTGCCGCAGACAGTACGACCCTGCCGGACGTGACCTACATGGGGTCGCCCATGTGGAAGACCGCGGAAGAGTGGCACGCCTCCGCGCCGTTCGTTGACCATTGGGCGATCACGTTGAAGAACGGGACGAGCGTGCTGCTGGATGAGATCAACTGGTGGCCGCTGGTGCTCGCGGTGAAGTGCCGGAACATGATGCCGAATGAGACGAACCTTGCGGGCAGCTACGACTCTTACTTTAGCGTGTGCTCGCAACGGACGCCGCACAAGGGAGACGGCGTGAACGGTATCCGTTTTGACTCCTACGACTGGATCCAACCGGCGACGGCCAATGCATTGAACAAGGCCCCGAACCGGGCGGTGCTGTTCAACCGAGAGTTGAAGGTAGGCATACTGGACTGGAACATGTCGGATGCGCTGCTGGGGGTCGGGCCGCTGGAGAACTACCTGGTGGAAGGAATCCGGCAGCTGGTGACAAACTGCGTGGAGACGGCCGGGAACGGCGCAGGGGTGCAGTACATCTCCATCTCGCACAGCATGGGGAGCTTTCTGATCTTCTCGGCCCTGCACCCAGAGTATGAAGCGTCTTCGGCCGCCAAAGGCGTCGACAGGGCGCAGAGGGCCGCCGATCTGGACTACCTTCTTGGGCACCTGTCCCAGGCGTACTTCTTCGCCAACCAGATACCGCTGCTGGAGTTGGCCAAGCTCGGAACGTCGAAGTCAGGTAAATCGTTCGTCGACCTGGAGAGCTGGAGCCAGCAGCGCGGCGCGGTCTTGAGTCGAAGCGCAACCGGAGCCGACTGCTCCAAGCCACTAGCGCAGATCGTGGCCTGGAGCGATCCAGACGACCTGTTGACGTGGTATCTGGGAACGGACTTTCAGCAGTGGCAGGCAAAGAGCGCCGACGGAAAAACGGACAACGGCGTCTGCGTGGTGAACAAACGTGTAAAAAATACGACGCGGTGGTTCGGTCTGATCGCGGGGCCGCTGGCGGCGCACGACAACTACGCCAGGAATCCGAGGGTGATACGGGCGCTGCTGGAGCCGCTACAGTAACGCCGACCGAAACCTCCGTCCGCTGGCGGGCCGTGGAACTTCACTACTTCCCGTGGTACTCCTCCACCGGATCGGCGGAGTGGACCCAGGCGGAGTAGATGAGGTCGCGCAGCTCAATCGCGCCGGCGGCGAGGCGCTCCTCGGTGAAGGCCTTGGCCTCCGGGGTGCCCGCGTCGGTGAAGCCACCGGCCTTGTCGAGCTGGTAGACCTTCTCCACATAGGTGTGGGTGTGGTGGAGGTACTCGAGGTAGCTGGTCCACTCGTCGGCGTATACCTTCGGCTTGGCGGCCGCGACCAGTGGCGCGACGTCGGCGGCCTTGATGTTGGCGGAGACAAAGACGCTCTCAAACTGCGAGTGGATGTGGTGCTCGGTGGTGTAGTGGTTGGGGTTGGTGCCGTTCCATCCGTTGTATTGGAAGCTGGTGTGCAGCGGCATGGAGCCGTCGCCGACGTAGTGCGAGAGGACGCCGGCGTCGTAGAGGATGGCGGTCTCGTCGGGGCGGGTGTCCAGGTGGGCGGCAGCTAGGTTGCGGTACTCGCGCATATCGACCTTCAGCTTCTGCCACATCTCCTCCACGGCCCAGGGCTGAAGGCCGACGCTTTCCGGCGTGAGCGGGAGGTTGGGATGCAGCACCTGCACCGCGCCGAGGTCGCGGACGAAGTCGTAGCGCTTGCGCGGCAGCGGCGAGATCAGGTCAGCGTACTCGAGGTCGAGGAAGTGGTCGGGCGCCTGCGTGTCGGAGAGCTCCTGCTCGGCGTGGTTGCGCCAGCGGTCGGGCTCGGGGCCGAGGTACTCGACGGTGTCGAGCGCGTTGGCGTTGCGCAGGAAGCCGGGAACGTCCGGCGGCAGGTACCGCACTGCGAGACGCGAGATCATGCGATGGCCGTCAGCGCCCCAGCCCCACGCGGGCTGTGTGGCGAAGAGGGCGATCAGGGCGGAGGCGAAGGGGATGCGGACGCAGCGGGAGAAGTGGTGCATGAGGAGAGTATAGCGAGCGATGGTTGTACGACCCTTGCGATTGCGTCCCAGGCAAAGGCAAATACAGGGGTCTCTCCACTACGGCGCAAGTGCGCGCCTGCGGTCGAGATGACAAACCTTCTGATTACACGAGGACCGGTACTTCCTCCAGAACGGGCGAGCCGAAGACGCGGCGGTAGCGCTCGATGGCGTCGGCGGGTCCGGTGGATTTGCGGGGGTTGTCGCTGAGCTTGACGGTCGGGATGCCGTCGGCGCTGGTGAGCTTGCAGACCAGCGAGATGGGCTCAAAGGTGTCTTCTCCGCGCGGATGGCAGTCGCGGAAGTCATTGGTGAGCAGCGTGCCCCAGCCGGCGGAGAAGCGGATGCGGCCGTTGAAGTACTCGTGCAGCTCCACGATGGTGGAGGCGTCGAGGCCGTCGGAGGCGATGAGGCGCTTCGCGCGGGGGTCCTGTCCGCGCGAGACCAGCCAGGCGATGTACTCGTCGCCGGCGAGGAGGGGGTCCTTGGAGTCGACGCGCTCACCGGTCCAGCGCGCTACCCAGTCGGGCGCGCCGGCAAGGAACTGGGTGGTGCCGAAGGTGTCCGGCAGGGTAATGAGCAGCTCGCCGCCGTAGCTTTGCTGCCACAGGCGCAGCACCTCGTACTGCGACTGGCGCAGGTCTTCATCGGATTTCGCAGAGATGGGGCCGCGCGAGGCCATCGCGGCCATCGCCATGGGCAGCTCGTGCGCGTTGGTGCCGATGGCCTCCAGGTTGTGCTTGTAGGCCAGCGAGGTATTCGAGGTGCCGGTGAAGTTGTCGCCAAGGACCGTGGCGAGCGCCTCCACGCAGTACTCCTGCCAGAGGAAGCTGTGGCGGCGGCGCGTGCCGAAGTCCGAGAGGCGCAGGCCGGGGATGGGGCGCAGCAGCTCAATCTTGTCCCACAGGCGCGTCTTGGCGCGGGCGTAGAGAACGTCGAGCTCCAGCTCGTTCAGCGTGGAGAGCGCAGAACGGGTCTTCATCTCGCTGACGATGGCCAGCGAGTAGACCTCCCACATAGTGACCTCGGTCCACAGGCCGGAGAAGCGGATAATGAGCTGGCCATCCTGCTCATCGATCTCGTAATCGCTGAGGCTGAAGTCGTGCTCCAGCCAGGCGAGGAACTCCGGTGCGAAGATCTGTTTGACGCCGTAGAAGGTGTTTCCAGCCAGCCAGACCAGCTCTGACCGGCGCAGGCGCAGACCGCGCACGTGCTCCATCTGGTCTCGCAGCGCGGCGGCGGAGATGCGCTCGGCGAGACGCACGCGCACGGTGCGATTGTGGACCTCGCTGGTGACGTGCGTAGCGGGAAAGTTCTTCCAGATGAACTGCAGCATCAGCAGCTTGTAGAAGTCGGTGTCCAACAGCGAGCGCACGATGGGGTCAAGCTTCCAGTTGTGATTGTGCGCGCGCTCGGCGAAGTTGACGTTCATCCTGCCTGTAAGCCTATCAACTATGTGCTTTGAGCTGCGATTTAAGACGTTTTTTGCGCTCTTGAGCGACGAAGGGGCGGATGCAGCTTTGGCTATCTTCAAGAGATTCGATCAGAACAGTGACGGTCTTGTGGAAGGGCCAAGTAGGGCGGTGTTGAGGTTGACGATCGTGCGATGGCCTTCATTGCCGCCCCATGCGAAGCCCAGGTAAAGCGTGGGGAGTCCGCCGGCATGGATGGTGATGCCGCCCGAGTAGCTATGGCGCAGGTGGCTGAAACTGATATCGTCGCGGCGGAGGCCCACCTTGGCTTCATCGATGCCGAGGAAGAGACCGATGGGGATCTTTCCGAGGCTGTGCTCAAACGCTCCGTGGATGAGGAGGAGGTTGGGCGCGCGGAAACGATAGTCGGGATAGCTGGACAGGATGGTTTGACTGTTGATGTCTGAGCCGCCGAGGGTGGGGTCGAAGACAAAGGGGACGACATGGCCGGCGTTGGTGACGGACTCCTGGATGAAAAGGCCGGCGGTGATGGAGCCGGTGACGTCGCGGGTGGGGGAGATGGGGGGAATGGTGCGCTCAGGGGCGCCGGGGAGCGGGGGACGCGGAGCTGTCGGCTTGCCGATGTCCTTGCTGTACAGCGTGAGCGTATGGCCGAGGTCGGCGGTGAAGCGGCGAAAGCTGTAACGCGTGGCAGACGGCGCGGCGAACTGCTGGAAGTTGACGAGGTAGTTGAGCTTGAGGTGAGAACTTTGAGGGAGCGGAGGGATCAGACGGAAGCCCTCGCCGGCCTGAACGTAGCCTTGCGAAGCGGCGAGGCCGGGCGCGCTGATATTGCTGTAAACGGTCTCGATGGACGGGCTTGAGTCGCCATAGCTGCCGCGTACGGAGGCGAAGCGGCCGTTGAGCTCGCCGAGGAGGGTCAGGCCGCAGCCATCGAGCAGGCCCGAGTTGACAGGGATGACGGCGTTGATCCCGGTGATATTCTCCGTGAGGCCGAAGTCAGTGCGTGCACCGGGCAGCGTGGAAGGCCCAAGGCCGTAGAAGTAGAGGCGATTGAGGGAGTCGCCTTCCGAGGTGAAGGTGACAGTGGACGAGGGCTGGGTGAAGAGACGCTTGACGTGGCAGAGTCCGACGGTATCGGTGGAGTGGCCGGGTGTGGGAGTGTGAGGCGTGGGTTTGCGGGTGGACAGGTGCACCGCTGTGACATACAAGCCGGCGCGCCAGGAGTTGTTGCCGCTGGCCATGCCGGCGGCGTTCATATTCAGCGACCAGTGGCACGGATTGCGCGTGCCGGGCGGCGGCTGCTGGGTGCCATCGAGCCAGGAGGCGCAGTAGGTGGGGTGATAGACCTCTGCAAATGCGAGACCGGCAGCGATGCCGTTCTGTGGCGCGAGGCTGCCGACGGAGACATGGAAGGGGGTGCCAGTGACCAGGGTCTCCGCGCAGCCGGGGACGCCCTTGAAGCCCTCCTTGCAGGCACCGAGGTTGACGCCCTCCTGGACGAGGTCGCGCTTGAAGTTGTTCCAGAGGCTGGGGTTTCTGTTGTCCGACGAGACGGGTTGCGGAGCCGCAGGCAGAGTGACCTGCTGACCCACTCCCTGCGAGGGCAGCGTGGGAAGAAGCCCAAGGCCGAGCGCAAGGAGCAGGCTACGAACGTGGATGGGGGCCGTCATTTGCCAGAACCCGCGCGTTTGGATTTGGAGGCCGGCCGCTTGCCGCGGGGAGACGCCGGCGACTTCCTCCTGGCGGAGGCAGCGAGGGACAGACCGCTGGCCGGAGCCTTGCGGCTGGGCTTGGCTGCTGGACGCTTGGCTGCGTTCTTCTTGCCGGCCTTCTGCCTGGGGACAATCGCCAGCTTCGGCTGCTTCAGTAGCGGCGGCTGCTTTTGCGCCAGGAAGTATTGGGTGATAGCCGCAATAAAGCGGCTGGCGGCCATGCCATCCTCAGGTGAAGGGACGGGCGGGAGGGTGGCACGGACCTCAGCGGGCAGCCGCTCGGCCACATGCGTGAAGAGCGCGAACTGGTCGCGACCCAGATCGTTGAGTGGCCGATCCGGTTCGTAGGATTCGGGTGGGACGGGGTGGCGTTGAATGGTGGCCATGGGGCATTCTCCTGCAAAACTCTGGTGAGGGATGTCAGTCGAAATCGGGACAATCGGTGCGCATGGCGTTCAGGTTGAGGTAGGTGAGGAAGGTGTTCGCGGTGGCTTCGCGGACAGAGCGCTGACTGTTGTCGAAACCGGGCAGCAGGTGTTCGGTGGCAGTGGCCGGGATGGAGGCGTGCTCAAAGATGTCATTGATGACGGAGCCTGCCTGCACCCAGGGAGAGATGAGGATGGCGGGCACGCGCACGCCGAGCCGGTCAAAGTTAAAGGGTTCGGGAGTGCCTGTATCAGCGGGCTGCGCGGTGAACTCCTGGTCTACGCGCGAAGGATCGAGGTTAGGCGGAGGGACGTGGTCGTAGATCCCGCCGTGCTCGTCGTAGAGAACCAGCAGAGCTGTATTGGGCCAGAGGTTGGGATTGTTGCGGATGCGGTTGTAGACATCAGCGATGAAGCTTTCACCGGCCCGGACATCATTGTCCGGATGCTGATCGGTGGCGAGAAGAGTCGCGCCGGAGCCGTCGGGTGAGGGGTGGTCCTTGTAGTTGGGCTCGATGAAGGAGTAGTCGGGCAGCGTGTTGCTGTCGCAGGCATCGAGAAAGTCCTGAAAGGTGCCGAACATGACCTGCTGGTTCTGGAGCAGATTGATGACCTCCAGAGTAGAGCTGTTGGCGTCATAGTAGAAGAGCTTGGAGGTGCGGCCGCCGGCAGTGAGACGCTCATAGATGCTCTTGAATTTCGGGTTGACATAGAAGACACTCATGCCGACGTTGTTGAACGAAGAACCGTAATGAGCGAAGGCGCGGTTGCAGAGGGTTGGCCCCGGAATGGAGGCGAACCAGCGGTTGAAGACGGCAAACTCCTTGGCGAGGGTGTGCAGGACGGGCAGGTTGTTGGCGCCGTTCTCGCTGAAGGTATACATGATGCGGTGGGATGAAGGGACGTCGGGCTGTTGCTGCTGCTGGTAGATGCGGATGAAGCCGTCCATGGTGGGCGTGCGGTTGGTGCCGCGCACACCATTGAAGAGCTGGGCATCGACGGAGGCGAAGTCGTGGTGGGGGTCGGGCAGGAGCTGACCGCGGAACTCCGCGAGCTGCTGGGTGGGAACCATGGCGCCGGTGGAGTCGGGGATGGCTTCGTCGCCGTTGAGGCCGTCGATGTTGGGGTTGGTCTGCTTGAGACAGCCAAGCATGTGGTCGAAGGAGCGGTTCTCCAGCATGAGGACGACGATGTGGCTCAGAGCGTCGATTCCGGGTGGCATTGGTTCCCCCTTTCGTATTTATGAGAGTTGGCCCATTGCATAGGGTGAAGTCATCGAGCACATCTGCCCTGACAACTTACAGCGACCTACAAGACTGCCCGGAACAGGGACGATACATCAACCCAGAGTTCTAAGACAACAAGAGTGCGGATGTGGGCAACCATATCAAGTCCGGGAGAGAACGGGAAGCATGAATAATTGTGACAAGCCCACTTGACATGACAAGGGTGCTTGTCGTAAAGTTTGCTTGTCATCAAGGAGCGAACCGGATGGCCAAGGAGAAGGATATGGGATGTATGCCAAAGTCGAAGGCTGAGAGGCGGTATGTGAGGCGGATACTGGTCACGATGACCGTGTATCTGGTGCTGGTGGTTGGGGCGACTTGGGCGGTGCGCCACGCGCATGTGCACGGATGGCTGATGTACGTGTGCGCGGTAGTGCCGTCGCTGGCGATCGTTCGTATGCTGTATGTCGTGGGGCTGTATCTGAGGGAGGAGACGGACGAGTTTGTGCGGCAGCAGATGGTGACCTCCATCCTGTGGGGGACGGCCGTGGTGCTGGGCCTCTCGGCGGTCACCGACTTCCTGCGCGGCTACACGGGCAAGGGCGATCTTCCGGCGTTCACGATCTTTATCGTGTTCTGGATGGTCTTTGCGCTGGCGCAGGGTATTCAGTCGCTGCGGAACCGGGCGGCCAGCGATGACTAACCACCTGAAGACACTGCGCGCGGAGCGGGAATGGTCGCAGGCCTATCTGGCGGAGAAGCTGGAGGTCTCGCGGCAGAGCGTGAATGCGATCGAGACGGGGCGTTATGACCCGTCGCTGCCGCTGGCGTTCAAGATTGCAAGGCTGTTTGGGACAAAGATCGAAGAGATCTTTCAGGACGAGGTATAGGAGAGAGTGATGCGACAGATGAGTGTGCAGCGGCGAAGAGTGGTGGCGTTGGCTGGCAGTGTTGCGGCGATGAGCGGATTAGGGCCGCTGCTGCTCCCACGCCACTCGTGGATGCGGTGGGGTTGGGTGGGCCTGATGGCGACGCTGCTGGTATGGGTGATCGTTCTGATGGCTCGGCTGCGGCGCGATGAAGGATGCGCGTGACAACTGTCATGTGCGATTGCTGATGCAGAGCACTACGAGTGGATGCGGGGAAGAGCGATGCTGTAGATGTTTGACTGAGAAACCGTAAGGAGCGAG
>Ga0302320_10011099_pt1 | contig 19142 bp, 15 predicted proteins | sample Bog_T0_3_FD_202130 | JGI IMG/M metagenome (GOLD analysis project Ga0302320, IMG submission 202130) | Peat permafrost microbial communities from Stordalen Mire near Abisko, Sweden - Bog_T0_3 | ecosystem: Environmental > Terrestrial > Soil > Wetlands > Peat | place: Sweden: Abisko, Stordalen Mire... | reverse complement strand
AGATGCTTGGCAGGAAGCGGGGCTCCGCCTCCTGAAGAAAATCCAACTGAAAGAAAATATAACTTCTTACTGCAAGCCGCGATCACGTGGCCCAGCTTATTGGCCGCTTATCTCCGCCATACCACGCGGCGGGGTAGTTCTCATTTGGATAGGACGACTTTTAGGGCCGGGTCATCCTCTTGAGCGGGTTTGAAGGGTGCGAGGGGCAGTATAGACGTGACGCCTCGAGGTGGTGAGGTGCGAATGCAGGTCCCATTCGACTCGCTTCAGAACAACCGCAGGTCCTTCGACTCGCTGCGCTCGCTCAGGATGACAACTTTAGAGGAAGCGCCGCTCGAGATGACAAGTTTAGAGGAAGGGCCGCTCAGGGTGGCAGCTTTGGAGGGAGGGGCGCTCAGGATGGCAAATGAAGTTTTTGCAGGGACTAAAGCCCGTCCTTTTTGGGGTGGTTGCGGCGGTCTGTCAGGGATAAATCCCTGACCTACCAGCCCGGGCCTGAAGGCCCCTGCTTATTGAGGCTCTCGGTTCAGGAGCCTGAAGGCGCCTGCTCCCTCCGTTATGACTGCTGCGCGCCTGAAGGCCGCTGTTTATTGGGGCTCTCGGTTCAGGGGCCTGAAGGCGCCTGCGATCTCCGTTATGACTGCTGCGTGCCTGAAGGCGCTTGCGATCTTCGCCAACAGGCCAATTCGAATCTGCCTTCACTTGACATCCAAGTAAAAGCGTGTCATTCTGCCTTTCTGGGAGATTGCTTGGATGTCTAGTGAAGAGAAGGAACCGCTCCAACTTCTGCAGGGAACGCTGGACCTCATCGTTTTGCGGACCCTGTCGGCCATGGGAGCGCAGCACGCATACCAGATCGCCACGCGGCTGCAACAGGTGTCGCGGAACGACTTGAATCTCAACCAGGGAACGCTGTATCCGGCCCTCGTCCGCCTGGAGCAGTATGGCTGGATTAAAGGCGCGTGGGGCCGAACGGAAAGCAACCGGGAAGCAAAGTTCTATTCCATCACCAAGGCCGGTGAGCGGGCTCTCGGCAAAGAAACTTTGCGCTGGCGGAGGATGGCGGGACTTGTGGATCGTCTGCTCGTGGAGGATTTCCCATCGTGAGATATATCCGGCGCTTTCTCACCAAGTGCATCGGATTTGTTCGCAACCGTCATGCGGAGGCAGAGCTGGATCGAGAGATCAGCGCGCACCTTGCATTGCTGGAAGACGATTTTCGCCGGAAAGGGATGAAGGCAAACGAAGCACACCTTGCCGCGAGACTTGTCTACGGCAGCGTGGAACAGGCAAAGCAGTCGCATCGAGATGAACGCTCGATTGCCTGGCTCGAACAACTCGCGCAAGACGTCCGGTACACGCTGCGGCAGTTCAGAAAATCTCCCGGCTTCGCCATCACCGTAATTCTCACCATCGCTTTGGGAATCGGCGCGAATACGGCGATCTTCACGCTCATTCACTCGATCCTCTTGAAGTCGTTGCCGGTTGCCGATCCAAAATCTCTCTATCGCATCGGCGACACTTATACGGACTGCTGTTTCAACAGCGGGCTGGGTAACGCCAACGGGGATTTCGACATTTTTCCCTGGGAGAATTACCGGCATCTCCGCGCGACAACTCCAGAGTTTGAACAACTGGCTGCGATGCAGGCGGGACCAGCGTCGCTGAGCGTGCGCCGCGGACCCGACCCGGCGCAATCAAAGTCAGGCGAGTTTGTTTCGGGAAACTACTTCAGCACCTTTGGCATATTTGCATTCGCGGGCCGCGTCTTCAGCGACGAAGACGACCAGCCGGGCGCTTTGCCGGTTGCCGTCATCAGTTACCAGGCTTGGCAGTCGGACTACGCAGGCGACCCCTCCGTGATTGGCGGCACGTTTTATTTGCAGAGCCAGCCTGTCACCGTGGTGGGAGTCGCCCCGCCGGACTTTTATGGCGACCGGATCACTGCCAATCCGCCCGCATTCTGGGTGCCGCTTTCAAATGAGCCTTTGCTGAGCGGCGCAAATTCTGTGTTGCACCAGCCGATTGCCAGCTGGTTGTACGTGCTCGGCCGCTTGCGCCCGGGCGTGGCAATTGCGCCCCTGCAGCAGAAGATCTCAGCCAACCTGCGGCAGTGGATGCTGACGCAGGAGGATTATCTTGGCCACGGGTTTCCCGCCATCATTCCCAAGGTGCATGTGGTTCTCGCACCGGCCGGCGCGGGCATCCAGATGCTGCAGCGACAGACCGACAAAGAGCTCTATCTTCTGCTGTCTATTTCCGCGCTCATTCTCATTGTCGCGTGTGCGAATGTGGCGAGCCTTATGCTGGCGCGCGGGATGAAACGCACCACAGAAACCTCGCTGCGAATGGCGCTTGGCTCGACGCGATCCAGGCTGATTCGCCAGATGCTCACCGAGAGCGTTTTGCTGGGGTGCCTCGGCGGCGTGGCCGGATTGGCCGTGGCTTATGCCGGCACACGGGTTATCCTGGCGCTTGCATTCCCTGACGCTCTGCATAGCGCCATCCGCGCGACGCCGTCGCTCGCGGTGCTGGGATTTGCGTTTCTGTTGTCGCTTGCCACGGGCATGGTGTTTGGAATTGTGCCCGCCTGGACGACTTCCCGCGCCGACCCGGCAGAGGTTTTGCGCGGCGCCGGACGGTCCACTGGAGACCGCAATTCACTTCTGCAGACACTGTTCATCGTCGTTCAGGCGGCTTTCGCACTGGTGCTGCTGGTGGCGGCAGGGCTGCTGACGAAGAGCTTGCAGAACATGGAGCATCAGGATTTCGGTCTTGAGACGGCCCATCGGTATGTGCTGCACCTGGACCCGCAGGGCGCTGGTTACCGGCCAGAAAAGCTCGCAGCTCTCGACCAGCAGCTTGAGATGCAGCTGTCGGCAATCCCCGGAATGCAGGTTGCAGGTTTGGGAATGTACAGTCCGCTCGATGGAAATCCGTGGACGGATGGAATATATCTTCCCGAAAAGCTGCAACTTGACCCCACCGGCGGCAACGACGCGCTTCTCGATCGGGTCAGCCCTGGGTTCCTTGATGCTGTTGGGGAGCGGATCATTCGCGGCCGCCCATTCGATCAACACGACAACGACCACGCGCCCCTGGTTGCCCTGGTCAATGAGGCCTTCGCCAGAAAGTTTTTCCCCAATCAAAATCCCATCGGCCGCCACTTCGGAGTCTACGAACACGAAGATATAGGGGCCAATGAGATCGTCGGTGTGGTGGCGAACGCAAAGTATACCCATCCGCAGGAAGACGCAAAACCAATGTTCTTCCAGCCGCTCGCACAGTGGCAGCACAGCTTGAAGGATCCAATCTTTGTGAATCTCGAAACTCAGACTCATTACATCACCGTAGCAGTGATGAATTATCACGGGACTCAGCGAAACCTCGAGCAAGCTGTGCGTCGTTCCCTGGCGGAGATCGATTTGAATCTTGCCGTCATTGATTTGAGATCCCTGGAGACTCAACTGGACGGCAATTTCAGCAAGGAGCGGCTAGTTGCCCGCTTGACGGCACTTTTCAGTTTGCTCGCATTACTTCTCACTTCGGTTGGCCTCTATGGAATTACCGCCTATCAAACAACGCAGCGCACGCGCGAGATCGGGCTGCGGATGGCCTTCGGCGCGGATCGGGCGCGCGTAGTTGCCATGGTGATGCGCGCGGCGTTTCTGCAGTTCATTTTCGGCCTGGTGCTGGGGATTCCGATTGCTTTGATCGGCGCCCGCTTGATAGAAGACCAGCTCTACCTTGTGAAGTCCTATGACCCATGGAGCCTATCCGTTGCTGTATTCGCTCTCGCGGGAGCCGTTGCTGTTGCAGGCTTCGTTCCAGCGCGCCGCGCGGCCTCTATTAATCCGATGCGGGCGCTTCGCAACGAATGATCTGTGCGTCGGCGAGGTGGCTCTCATTTGGATAGGATGGTTTTCGAGATCGAGTCGTCTTCTTGAGCGGGTTTGAAGGGTGCGAAAGGCAGTGCGGTTGGGGATTTTGCGAGATCGATGTGCAGCAGGAAATGAGGGCCGGGCCTGAAGGCCGCTGTTTATTGGGGCTCTCGGTTCAGGGGCCTGAAGAGAGTGCGTGAGAACGTTCTTTCGGGGCTTGAGAAGCCCGTTTTACTCAAAGGCAGCAAGTTAGCGCCCGCTTCGCGGGCATGGCGAGTTAGCAAGTTGGCGCAGGAACGAGTTCTCAAGCAGGCACTGAGGGCCCCTGCTCCCTCCGTTATGACTGCCCGCGAAAACAACCGCGGGCTACTTTGAAATGGCGCCAACAAGATTGAGGTCGATCGCGACATCGTTGTCGGCTTTCCAAATCAGGAAGCTTGGATTCTTCAGTCCCCATTGAACGTAAGGCACGACGAAGTGGGCCTTGGCGGTTGCGCCGGCACCCTCAAGATGTACGAGCATGGGGACGGTGATTTCGTGAGGCGTGCCGAGCAGGGTAAAGATCCCGATTACCTGGATGCTCGAGTCGCCTGAAAGAGCGATGACGCCGGCATAGGTCTTCGGCTCAAAGGAAACAGTTGCGTACTGCGAGACCTGCAGGATGTTGTTGTACATCTTCTTGTCGCGACTGTCATTGCCGGTCTTGCCGCTGCCGGCGAGGACGACCACCGAACCCGACATCTTAGGAGTGCCGCGGTCAAAATCAATCGATCCGGATTGAAGGTGAAAGTCGCCGATGACGAGCTCGTGGGTTGTATTGAGCGTCATCCTGACCTGGCTGGCATCGGGATTGACGACGAAGGTGAGATGCTGGGCCAGCGCGGCTGGAGCGAGCAGGCCAGCGAGCGCGAAGACGGCGAAGGATTTCATTGCATCTCTCCTGGGTGGTTTTGGCTGTGTGAAAGGCGCGGCCGGGTTTATTGGTTCCTGCAAATGAAATGTCCTTGCGCCGTCCCTACGGGACTTTGCAATAATATCGCGCAATCCTTCTCCCCACGCTAAAGCGCGGGGCTAACAACCTCTGCGCCTACGGCGCGCTTGCCGAACATTACTTACGCAGTCCTCAATAACTGGCGACTGCATGGGTAGCAACAGCGGCGGGCTGGGCGATGCGCGTCAGCCGTGCCGTTACGCGCATCACGCCGGGCCAGACCCTGAGGCAAAACGGCAATACAGCGCGTGCGAGTGAGTTGTTCAAGCCATCGGCGGCGAACTCGGCAAGGCGCATCTGGGACAGCAATGCGGAGCGCAGTTTAGCCTGGAAGAGCGGCGCCGGCTCGGCTGCAAGGTAAGCGGCGACAGCTCGACGCGCAGCATGCAGCGCGATGGAAATGCCATCGCCGGTGAACGAGGGGATGACGGCTGCCTGATCGCCGATGCAGTAGAGCCCATTCTCAGTGGTGCGGCGGATGTAACCGTACGGGATATGGGTGATGGCGATCGGCCTGGCGAGCAACGGCTCAGCACCGGCAAGCCTCATGGCGAGGTGTGGGCAGTCGCGTTGTATTTTCGCGAGGAAGTTGTCCCAGCGATGGCCGACACGCTCGAGATACCGCTGTTGCACCACGCAGCAGAGATTTGCAATGCCGCCTTCAACGGGCTGGATACCGCCATAGCCTCCGGGATAGAGCATCAGCTCAGAGGCGCGCGCGAGCTCAGCGGCCTGCGCGGAGCCCAAGCGAAAATACATTTTGAATGCGATCCAACGCTGGGGGTCCCTGGGACGCGCGTGGCCGCGGACATCGTGCTTGCCGGTGGCGAGAAAGACCGTTGGAGCTTCCCAGGTAGTGCCGTCGTCGAGCGTAGCTTGCCAGATGCCGCTTGGGGTGCGGCCGAGCGCCTGCACGCTGCGGCCGCGCTCGACGTGGACTCCCGCGGCGATGGCTTCAGCGATGAGCGCAGTATCGAGCGCCTTGCGCGTGAGCGAGGCTGCGGGAAAAGGCAACGGAGCCTCCGCGGCGCGCCTGGCAGCGGCGAGGCGAACGTAGTGGATGGGCACGGCGCCAAGCGAGGCCACGTCGATGCCGAGCGCGTTCATATCTTCAAGGGCCTCACCGCTGAGGAACTCTCCGCAGACCTTATGGCGCGGCGTGGGCTCGCGTTCAATCAGCGTAACGCTTCGCCCGTTGCGGGCGAGCGCGATGGCAGCGGCACAGCCAGCTACTCCGCCACCGAGGACGAGAACTTCGTCTTGCAAAGGGATCTGATTCAGATTGGATGTGCTAACGGGGATCTCCTTTTTCGGATCCGATACGCTCGAATTGTACCGTTTCTGATGGTTATTAGATGACCAATGCTGCAAGTGGGGTAGTGGTGCAGTTTGAAATCCGCAGAACTGACGTAAGGGTTAGACGGAGCGTTTACGGGCATGGTGAGCCGCGGGCAGGGCACCGGCGATCACGCGCGGCGAGTGGTGAGCTCGTGCCAGTTAAGGCCGAGGTCGACGAGAAGAAGTGAAGCGAGGGTGAAGGCGATGACGCCGACGGCGGCGAAGGTGTCGCCAAGATGGCTCCAGTAGCGCGGCCAGAGGTTGAGCACGCGGCTGGAGACGAAGGTAAACGTGACGGCGTAGGAACGGGCCATCCACTGGCGATGCTGGAGGATTTGGCGGTTACGCGCGGTGATGAAGGCGGCGGTGGTGCAGACGATCCAGGCGGCGGCCTGCATGGAGGTTCCCGGCAGGCCGGGGCGGCCAGCGGCGAGGGCGATCCCGGTGAAGGCGCCGATAAAGACGGAGATGACGTAGATGCGGCCGAGGACGCGATGGAATTTCAGGTGACGCAGGCGAAAGCGCGACGAGAACTGGATAGGGCCGGCCAGCAGAGCGATAACGCCGCAGAGTGTATGGGGGATGAGGAGATGGCGGTCGGCGATGACCTGCAGACGGTAGGCGTGGTACATGGGGTAATCGGTGACGAGAAGAACCTCTGAAGTGATGAAGACAAAGAGCGCAGTGAGACCAAGTGAGATCCAGAGAACGGTTTTGAATCCGGAACGGCCGGTGCTCGGCGCGAGCAAGGTGGATGATGCCATTATTCCCCTCTTATGTGAATAGACGTAATGAGAGTGCCAGCCGGGCGAAGGATGACAGAAACTTCATATTAATAGGGTCTCATAGCCGGCGAGCATCGGGCACGCCGGGGGGCGGACTCGCGAAGCCGGGGAGATCGGATGCAACGATTCTGAAAGATGCGAAAGGCAATTTTGCAGTGAAACTGCGGGCACGGGGAATGGGGCTGGCGAGCAAGTGATTACACTGGGAGCAGGTACGATTCTCAAGAAGAAGCGAGGCGCGGGTGAGCTGGCTGGGGAGACTTCTGATTGCGGTGGTGGTGCTGGCGGGCGGGATGTTGCAGGCGTTGGGGCAGGCACCGGGGCCGGGTGCGGGACAGGGCGCGGGGCCTGACGCGGCGGTGCTGGCGAAGGCCAATGCGGGCGATGCGGCGGCGCAGGTGCAGGCGGGCGAGAGCTATGCGGCGGCGCACGATTTGAAGCAGGCGGCGGCGTGGTACAGGAAGGCAGCGGAGCAGGGCAACGTGGCGGGCGAGATTCACCTGGCGGAGCTTTATCGCGATGGGGGCAAGGGGTGGGAGCGCGATGCGACGCAGGCGGCGGCGTGGTACAGGAAGGCAGCGGAGCAGGGAGACGCGGGCGCGCAGGGCACGCTGGGCATGCTGTACACGCTGGGCCAGGGTGTGCAGCGCAGCGATGTGGAGGCTTACTACTGGCTGGACCTGGCGGCGGCGGTGAAGGGCCCGAAGCAGGAGCAGTACGCGGCCAACCGGCAGAACGTGGGCACGCGGATTACGGCCGATGAGCTGGAGGCGGTGCAGGATCGGGAGGCGGCGTGGAAGGCGGCTCATCCGCGGCCGAATGCGGCGGAGTAGTTGATGGGCGCCGAGCCGATGGACGTTCGCGCAGCTTTATTTTTGCAGATGGTTTGCGATGCAGTGAAAGGCCGCGCAGCCGCTGCGACGAGCAAGATTCACTGGGGCAAAATTTGCTCGGTCAGGGTTTGCTCGGCGGCGGCGACGACGTTGCCGTTTTTGCGATTCACCAGAAAGACAATGAGGCGGAGCGGGGTTGAGGATTTTTCAGCGGCTTCGAGATCGGCGCCGGAGATTTGAAGCGGGCGTCCATCGGCGGCGTTGGAACCGAATGACTTGAGCGCACGCACCACGGCGACGTGGCGCAGGGTGTGGCCGGCGTTTTCTCCGTGCGTGACTTTGGTTGAGGCCTGGTCGAGAGCGACGGCTGCGAAGAGAGTCGATTTGGCGGCGACCGGCGCGCGCACTGAAAAAGCGATGGCTCCGCCGGCGGCGCGATGAGCGTCTGCGATTTGCAAATCGAGTTTGGGCGTTGCGGCTTCGCGGGCGAGAGCTTGTTTCAGCTTGGCGGAGTCGTTGCCGACGAACTGAACTTTGCCGTCCACGACCATCTGCGGCGTATAGACGTCGTTGAGAGAAAACTGCATCGCATATTCTTTCTGACGGTCGGTCATGGCGTCAGAGGAAAAGGGATCGCGCCAGCCCTCGTGATTGAAATAGGTAATATGCTCGCTCAACACGATGGCTTCAGCGCCGGGAACAAACTGGCTCTGGTCGAGCTCGTAGAGCAGTTCATCGGCGGGCGGGCAATCGGAGCAGCCTTCGGAGGTAAAGAGCTCGACAAGTACGGGCGTGCGGGTTGGTTGAGCGGGCGCGGACGCCTGGCCTTGCAGACGGGTTGCGCAGAGAAGAAGGGCGGCCGCTGCAATCGAGATGGCCGGGGTGAAGCGCAAACGGCGAGACGGGGTGAGGGGCGGGGAAGCCATGGGAACCTCCGGACCGCTCGTGGGTTGGGAGCGGGTCGATTGGGGACTGTGCATTCCCACCCTAGCAGCAAAAACAAAGACGCCGTGCCCAGATGTGGCACCCGCCCACTCATCGCGATAAAGCCGCGATGAATGGGGCACAGATTTTGGTGCTGAATTCAGGGCCGAGATGCGGCATTGCTGATGGACAGTTTATCTGTTCGCGATTGCGGCGAATAGAGTGAATTCAAATCAGCGCGTTCGCTGGCGGCTGCTCCAGTTCCGTTATTCTAGGTCCGATGGGAAAACTCTGCAATGATTCGCTGCGATGGGCCGCGCTGCCGGTTGGGGCGGTGGTTATTGCGTTCTCCGCGTGGAATGCGGCGGCGCAGACTGAGGAGGTGACGCTGACGCCGGCGGCGGTGTTGGTGGGATCGCCGGAGTTGATTCGGGTGGTGGCGCCGGGGGCGGTTGGTGTTGACGGGGATTGGATGGGGCGGAAGATTGGTTTCTTTCGGGGACGCGATGGGCGGGAGTGGTTTGCGCTGGCCGGCCTTGACGTAGAAGGGGCCGTGGGCCCTTCTGCGCTTCGGATCAGGGTGAGGGCCGGTGGAGACGGCGCTGTGCGGGAGCTGACGCGGACGGTGGAGACGCATGAAGCGCCATACCGGTCGGAGACGCTTTCAGTGGAGCCGAAATTTGTTGAGCCGGGGCCGGAGGAGTTGGGTGAGATTGAGGCGGAGGTTGCGCTGAAGAATAAGGTGTTTGCGTCGAGCGCGGCGGCGCCGCTGTGGAGCGGGGATTTTCGCGCGCCGGTGAGTGCAAAGGCGACGGACAGCTTTGGGGTGAGGCGGATGTTCAACGGCAAGCTGGCCAGCGTGCACAAGGGGATGGATTTTCGCGCGGGGACGGGAACGCCGGTGCGGGCCGGGAACAGCGGGGTGGTGGTGCTGGCGCGGCCGCTTTATTACGAGGGGAATTGCGTGGCGATCGACCACGGGCTGGGGCTTTACACGATCTCGATGCACCTGAGCCGGATTGACGTGCGCGAGGGGCAGCACGTGACAGCGGGAGAGCGCGTGGGGCTGAGCGGGGCGACGGGGCGCGTGACGGGACCGCATCTGCACTGGGCGGTGCGGTGGGAGGGGGCTTATCTTGATCCGGCGAAGCTGCTGCGGATGGATTTGACGAACCTGCGCTAGCGTACTGTCTCTGAGGTTCATTTAATAAGTTGAGATCCCGAACCGCAGATCCTTCGACTCCGTTTGACGCAAAAGGCGCGCCAAACTCCGCTCAGGATGACAGCTCTTTCTTGATACGAACTTTCGAGACACCACACTAGCGGGTGAGGGCTTCTTCTTCGACTTCGCTGGGAAGGCTGCCGGGCGCGTGCAGGCCGGCGGCTTTTTCTTCGCGGAGGGCTTTGAAGGCGCGGTAAATGAACCAGCCCATGTACCAGCCGTCGATGAATTTGTAGGGAGTTTCGCCGGTGGTGTAGTGGCCGCAGGGCAGGACGCGGGGCTCGAAGTTGAGGCCGTGGCGGCGGAAGGCGTCGACTACCTGGAGCGAGTACTCGCGGGGGAAGGTTAGGTCGTAGTCGGCGTAGACCAGGAGCACGCGCTTCTGCGGTCCGCCGGCTGCGGGGCCGGCAAATTTGGGGTAATAGTAGCAGGGGCTGACGGCGGACCACAATTCCCGCACACGCTGCTGGGTGAGGCCGGCCTCTTCAAGCGCCTGTTTGACGTGGCGGGTGCTTTGGCCCGCCCAGGCGACGTCTCCGAAGGCAGTGGAGGCGTGGTTGAAAACGTTGACGCGGATGCGGGGGTCGTGCGCGCTGGCCAGGTAGGCGTAGCAGGAGCCGAGGCTGGTGCCGAGGACGCCGAAGTGTTCGTAGCCCTGCGACTCAAGCCAATCGATGCAGCAGCGGATATCGACAACGGCCTGGCGGCAGGCGGCGAGGGTGCGGCCGATGTTGGCGCTGACCGCGTAGTCGGAGCGCTCAAGCTCGGTGGGGCGGCGAATGTCGTGGTAAGGCATGGAGAGGCGCAGGCCCGAAATGCCCATGCGATTGAAGATGGCGCAGAGGGAGTTGTGGCTGAATCCGTCGGAGTTCCACTGGGGCAGAACTACGATTGCCTGCTTGGGGCGGGCGGGATCTTTGTGCGCGGGCGCCGGGTACCAGCGGGCGTTGACCAGGTCGTTTTCAGGGTAAGGCGTGCGCTCGGGCGAGGTGAAGCGGAGGTACTGGGCCAGGGCGAGTTTTCCGTCGGCAGCCTGTTGGCGAATGGCGGCTTCCTGGGCGAGGGTTTCAGGGCGGACGTTGGTGGGGAAGAGCTGGGGGTGACGGTCTTCGAGGCGGAAGTCGGTGGGGCGCTGGTAGCCGAAGAAGGTGTCGCTGTGGCGGATGAGGAGCTGGTTGATGCGGACCATGGCGGCCTCGGCGGCCGCGCTGTCGCGCTGCGCTTCAGGGCCGGGGATGGCGGAGGCGAAGCCGTTCGACTCGAGAAAGGGCGCAATCCAGTCGAAGCCCCATTCGAGCGGCCGCACGACGCGGTTTTCATCGCGCGTGGTGAGCCGCGTCTCCCAATCGAACATCCAACGCGCGTACCAGTCCCTGATCATTCGTATGAATCAATTTTATCAGCGCGGGCGGGGCGAGAATGTGATGCAGGCCCTTGGTCTTTGACCGGGAGGAAATGTTCTTGGGAGTGGGTGCCGAGTGGAGGCGTGGACGCCGCCAGGACAGCCGGTCTGGAGACCGGCGCTACTATCGCCGGAGGCACATCTTTTGCCGGTCAGAGACCTAGGCGGTTTTGCGGCGCTTTGAAAACTGCGCCCAGGCAAGCCAGGCAATGCTGAGCAGCGCGATGAGGACGATGATGGCCTGGGAAATGGCGCAGTAGAGGCACCAGACCTCGAGCACGTTTTTCTCGATCAGGGAAAGATGAATGGCGAAACCGAGAGCGAGGAGGGCGGCGACGAGAAGCGGGATCCGTTGGCGGCCGAGGGCGAGAAGCGCGAGCAGGAGATAGCCGGCGATGCCGATGGCGGCGACGGGGATGTGGGCAACCTCAGAGAAGGAGCTGTGGTTGACGATGCCGCAGTCCCACTTGGCGTTGATGTCACAGGGCTCAGTGCCGGTGGCGTAGTGAATGTGGAGGGCGAGCGAGGAAACGACAACGCCCGCGAGGGCCAGTAGAAGAATGATGTATCGCATAGGCGCAGAGATGATTGTAGCGGAGGAAGCGGGTGTCAGGGCCTGTTATTGACTTTCGCGCTGGTAGGATGAAGCCATGAAGCAGGCAGGACAGGCGCGGGAAGCTGGCCGGCGCGTGGCGTTTTTCGGAGGGAGTTTCGATCCGCCTCACCTGGGGCATGTGGAGGTGGCGCGGGCGGCGCGGGCGGCGCTGGGGCTGGATGCGGTGCTGTTTGCGCCGGTGGGCGCGCAGCCGCTGAAGACGAGCGGTTCGACGGCCGGCTATGAGGACCGGGTGGCGATGACGCGGCTGGCGATTGCGGGAGAGCCGGGATTTGAGATTTCGCTGGCGGACGCGCCGAAGGCATCGGGCGAGCCGAATTACACGCTGGAGACGCTGAAGGGATTGCGCGCGGAGTTGGAGGGGGATTGCGCGCTGTATTTTCTGATGGGCGCGGACTCGTTTTTCGGGCTGGGGAAGTGGCATCGGGCGGCGGAGATTCCGTTTGTGGCGGCGTTGATTGTGGCCTCGCGACCGGGGCAGCGGCTGGATGGCCTGAAGGCCGAGCTGCCGCCGGGATTGACGATGGAGGACGCGGAGAGCCGGAGCGAGGCGCGGGAAGGCCTGGAAGTGCGGAGGTTTCTGCTGCGCAACGAGGCGGGATTGACGGCGGAGTTTTATTTGCTGCCGGGGCTGGATGTGGGGATCAGCGCGTCGGACATCAGGGCGGGGATTCGGGATGGGGCGGGGGATGCGGCGGGAGGGCGCGCCTTGCTGCCGGCGGCAGTTGCGGAGTACGTGCAGGAGCACGGGCTTTACCGCTAGAGCCTGTTATTAGCTATGGGGCAGGCAGCGACGGGAGCCAATTCTTCTCATTCCTAGGAGCGAGGAGAGACGCATACCGGGTGTCTGCTAGCGACGAGCGACGACGAAATGGGGAGAATTGGCCCCGTCCCTTCGGGTTGCGGCGCAAATCCGGCCATACTTCATTCTCGCCCTCGACGGTGGACCCGCCACAGCCTTCGGGCTCGGCTTCGTCTAGCCGGATTTTCGCTCGCAACGCTGCCAACCCCATAGCTAATAACAGGCTCCAGGTTTACCGGTGGCGTGTTGAAGCGATACGATGAGGGTGGAGAGCTTTGCCGACGAATGACAACGACTGAAGGGCAGCAACAATCGCGCATCAAGCAAGAAACGCGGATTCTGGTACAGGCCGCAGCCGCGGTCTGCGAAGAGAAGAAGGGCAACGATACCCGGATTTTGGAGCTTGATCCGATCGATTCGGGTTTATCGGACTTTTTTCTGGTGACATCGGCCAGCAACGACCGGCAGGCGGTCGCGATTGCCGACGAGATCGAGGCGCGGCTGAAGCGCGAGTTTGGAGCCTACGCGAACTCGGTTGAGGGGCGCAGGCAGGGCGAGTGGATTCTGCTGGACTACGTGGACTTTGTGGTACACGTGTTTCTGGCGGAGCGGCGGGCGTTTTACGACATTGAGAGGCTGCGCAAGTCGGCGCGTCCGCTGACGCCGGCGGAGTTTGACGAGGAGCTGAAGTTGGCGCTGAAGGAGAAGACGCGGGCGGCGCGGAGCAAGGCCGCGGCGAAGAAGAGCGCCCCAAGCGAAAAGAGCAAGGCTGCGGCGAAGAAGAGCGTTGGCAAGGGAAAGACCAAGGCTGCGGCGGCACCGAAAAAAGCTGCGGTGAAGAAGGTTGTGGCCAAGAAGGTTGTTGCGAAGAAGCGGACGAAGAGCGCGGGCTGAAGCCCATCTTTTCTTTTGAGCATATGTGGCCCGGCTGAAGCCGTGCCCTTGTTACAAAGCTTCTAAATACCCCAGCGTGTAAAGCAGTGCCCTTGTTACAAAGCATCGTTTTTCGGCAACAGAACGGGGAGCCCGAAGGCTCCCCGTTTTGTCGATGCGGGTTGAAGCGGAGCTTGTGCTCCGCTTTTCCAGTTAGAAGTTCGCTTTCAGTGAGAACTGGCCGAAGCGGCGCTCGTCGTGGTTGCCGCCGGTAGCTGTCGAACCAAGACCGCCCCGTAACTCGTTCACATAGCCGCCCGGACCGCCGAGGGTGGTGGTGTTCACGTAGTAGTTATGGTGGTTCAACACGTTGATTCCCTCGGCACCAAATTCCAGACCCATGCGCTCAGTGATCGGGAAGGTCTTGTGCAGCGCCGCGTCCACGTTCCATGCGCACGGCCCTCGAATCGAGTTGCGGCGCATCATGTCGTTCGGGAAGGGACCGAAGTCCGAGATGCCGATGGTGCCGTTATAAGGAGCGGTCATCTTCGAACTCGGGACGTCCAAGCCGTCGAAGAGGTTCGGCCCCTGGACGGTGGGCTTGCTTCTTACCTTCTCGCTGTAGAAGTTTGTTGTAGGCTCCAGGCGAGGAACGGTGTAGTAGGTCTGGTCAAAGCTATAGTCGAACACCGAGAACGGAACGCCGCCGCGAGCGGTATAGATGCCGGAGAGCGACCAGCCGCCAAGCCCTTCGCGCTCGAACGCATTTCCGTGCTTGAACCATGGCGTCTCCCAGATGGGCGCGACGCCGAGGCGCTGACGAACGTCGAAGTCGGAGCTGCCCCAATCGAGTGCCGGATCGGCCAGCGAGGTGTAACCCAGCGAACCGACGTAACCGGAACCACCCTGGAGGCTATCGCCGAAGGTGGAGCTGAGGTCGTCGAGCGAGTGCGACCAGGTGTAGTTGGCCGAGAGGCTCAGGCCCGAGTTGCGGTAGTTCTGGGTCTGGAACTTGAGGTTGAGGCCGTTGTAGCTGCTGCCTGCCGCGCTGCCGCGCATGTTGACGTTTGTATATTGCGGGTTAGGCCGCGTGAGGCACTCAGCAATACCGGTGTTGAGATTCGTGATGCCTGAGTTGGCGCAGTTGACCGGATCCTGGACCACCGGATCGCCGAGAAAAACTTGTCCGGCGCCTTGCTGGTTGACGTTGGCCAAATCATAGAGATGACCGGCCTTTGCGCCACTATATGCGATCTCGATAACGGTTCCGGGGGTGAGCTGGTGTTGAACGGCGAAGCTCCAGAACTGGGTCTGGGCCACTTCAATGTTCTGATCCATGTGGCGGAGTTCCACCGGGGGCAGATACTGGGGTCCGATCGATTGCCCCAGGGGCCCGAGATTATTGTTAGTGACTGTCGCGTTGCAGGTTGCATCGTTGGCGCCGCAGGAATCGCTGATAACGGCGCTGGCGGGAGGATTGAAGCTGGCGTTGTAGGTGACGTTTCCAAAGTTGCGCTCGTAGCTGATGCCGTAGCCGCCGCGGATGGAGTCGCGGCCGTTGCCGAACAGGTCATAGGCAAAGCCGACGCGGGGCGAGTAGGTTCCCCAACGGGGCTTCCAGAAACCGCCAGCCGCGCTCTTGTTGGCGATCTCGACCTGGCCGCTGCGGATCTGCTGCTCGAGGCCTGAGCCGGGTCCAAAATAGAAGTTCGAGTCGAGGCCGGCGATGTTGTTGTGCTGGACGCCATAATGCTCGAGACGGAGACCGGCGTTGAGGGTCAACTGCGGCGAGGCCTTGTAGCTGTCCTGGCCATACACCGACCAATCCTTGTAGCGATAGCTGCGGGCGTAGGAAGCAGAGGTGACCGGCGTGGTGATTGCGCACGAGGGGTCTTCGGTGGTGTTGCCGAAGGTGCCATCTGTAGTATTTGTGCTGGCCGCGCAGGGCAACTTGCCCTGGGCATCGGCACGCGTCTGGAAGCTGACCAACGATGCGCCGCCGAGGTTTCCTGCCTCGTTCACCATGTCTGACATGCTGTCAGGGAAGGTGGCGCCAAGCTCCTCTACGGCTTGCGCATAGGCGCCGTAGGCGTAATTCAACTGGATATAGGTGAGAAGGCCACCGAACCGCCAGGAGTGCTTGCCCTTGGTCCAGCTCAGGTCGGGTTCGATCTGGATGGTATTTTGCGGGCCGCCCACGGGGACGCCGCCTTCACCAGGCTCGCTGAAGTTTTCGAGACCCGGCATCTGGATGGTTGCGCCGGTAGCCGGATCGGTGGGCGCGACAAACATCAGGCTGGGGGTTGAAACCAGCGCGTTGTCGAACGAGGTGTTGTTGTTGAACCTGGTGTAGCTGAACTTGGTGGACAGGAAGAGGCTCTGTGTGAAGGTATGGGAGATGTTATAGAGATAGCTCTGATTCTCAGTGGTTGCGCCGGTATCGTACTGGGGATAGGCGCTGTAGCTGTTCGAGCCCATGAAGTCGTCTTCGTATTCGCGGCCGGCCCGGAAATACATGCTGGTCTTGTCGGTCGGGTTAAAGTCCATGCGGCCCACCAGCGCGTAGGTGTTGGTGGGAGTGCCGCCGCCTGCATCGAAGGGGGCCTGGAAGCCGACCTGATCGAAGACTGTGGTTGAGGATGGAATCGCCGCGCCGCCAGGCAGCGTGGGGAAGGGCATGGGAACGCAAGTCGTCGTGGAGGATGAGCCGAAGACGCACGTGTTTGTAATATCAGCGACGGTGGAGGATGGTGTGGCCGCGGTCGACAACGTGGTCTGGCCATAGGTCGTGTAATAGGCCTGAACGTTGGCGGGCGTGTACTTGGAGATAAAGCCCGGATCGAAGATTTCTTCAGATTCGTTTGCGGCGCTGCGTACGCGGGTAAACTCGGTGCTTTCAAATACAAAAAGCTTGTTCTTGATGATGGGGAGGCCAGCCTGTGCGCCGAACTGGTTGCGGGTGTACTTGCCTTTCGGGTCGGGGCAGGGATTGATGCTCGTGGGACCGCCGCAAACTGGATTGCCAGTGCCCGGGCCTGCCTCCCAATTGCCCGCATCGTTGGCATAGGTGTTGGAGGTGTAGGCCGAGAGACGGTTGAACTCCCATGCGGACCCATGGAGCGCGTTGGTGCCTGCCTTGGTGGTCAGGTTGACTACGCCGCCGGATGCGCGGCCATATTCGGCCGAGAAGTTGTTGGTGATGACGCTGTATTCCTGCACTGAATCGATCGGCACGTCTTCGCCGACGGCCGAGCCGAAGATGGCCACGTTCTCGACGCCGTCGAGCAGGATTTCAGTGCCGGACTCGCGCTGTCCGTTGATGGCGTAGCCGACGCCGCGGCTGGTAAGGTTCTGGCCGCTGCTCATGCTGTTGCCGGTGCTGTCGCCGTTGGAGACGTTGCCTGAGAGAGCGACGAAGTCATAGGGATTGCGGGTGAGGCTGGGGAGCGATGCAAGCTGCTGGGTGTCAACAACCTGCGACTCCTCCTGGGTCTGCGTGTTGATGGTCGCGCCGCCCTCGGCGACGACCTGGACCTCAATGGTAGCGGAACTGACCGAAAGCTTGGCGTCAACGGTGATTTGGCCGCCTACGGTGACCTCAACCTTGGCAGTGAACGGCTTGAAGCTGCCGGAGTTCACGGTAACCTGGTAGTCGCCAGGCGTGAGACCCGGGACCTGGTAGGCGCCGGAGCTGGAGGAGACGGCGGTGCGCGTGGCGTTGGTGCTGAGGCTCTTGACCGTAATGCTGGCGCTGGGAACCACGGCTCCGGATTGGTCCGTGACGACGCCGGCGATCTGTCCGGTGTCAACCTGCGCGGAGGCAACGACGCCGCCGATGAGCAGCAGGGCGAAGACGACCGCAACGATGCTCCGGAACGCGGTTAAAGCAAAACCCGTTGGTTCGATGGGAGCAGGGGCCGGAAAGGAAGGCCGAGCACTAGACAGGAACAATTTCATGAGACTCCTCCAAATTTCGCTGCGGACGATAGACCTGCAGATTAGTGTGAAATAGGGCTTGATCGAAATGGAACCGATGATGCTATCTCCGGCAATGCGAGGGTATTGAGTGTTGAGGATGCAAGACGGGTGCCATTCCCGGAGAATTCGGAAAATAATCTGTTATTGATTGAAAATAAATAGTTTAGTAATATTTGCCAGTTTGTGGAAAAACCCGTGAATATGGAATTTGGTAGATACAATTCCCAATTTGCAAATATGTGTGGATTCAGGGGTTCGCGAATTTCGGCGGGTTGCGGACTGAAAAAGAGATACGGAAAACGCGGCGCGGAAGCCCTCGGCCTGAGAAATGCGGCATGCGCGGCGAGTTTTGGGAGCAGGGCGTCCGGCAGCGGCGGTTGCCGTTGGTGCGGTATTCTCCTGTGCATGCAACTGACACTGGCGCACATTGGTTCGGGGTCCGGCGCGAAGGATGGGTACGAGGGCCTGATTCAGGGATACCTGGAGCGGTGCGCGGGGTTTGCGCAGTGCCGATCGGAGGGATTCCGGAGCGAGAAGGCGCTGATGGATTGGCTGGGACGGCAGCGGGGACGGACCGCGGCATTTGCCGTGCTGCTGGACGGGCGGGGACGGGCGATGACGTCAGAGGCGCTGGCAGCGTGGATTGGGAAGCGGCGGGATGAGGGAACGCAGCAACTGGTGTTTGCGATTGGTCCGGCGGATGGATGGAGCGAGGAGGCGCGGACGGGGGCGCGGCTTCTGCTGTCACTGGGGCCGATGACGCTGGCCCACGCGCTGGCGCGGCTGGTGATGGCGGAGCAGATTTACCGGGCAGTTACAATTCTGGCGGGGCATCCGTACCATAGGCAGTGAGGACAGGGGTCAGGTTTCAGGTTTCAGGTTTCAGGTTTCAGGAGTCAGGAGTCAGGAGTCAGGAGTCAGGTTTCAGGGGTCAGGTTTCAGGGACCGGAAGGCAAGGGCTCTCCGATGGTGAAGTCATTTCGAGATTTGTTGGTCTGGCAAAGGTCGATCCAGTTGGCTATTGCCGTTTATCGTTTGACCCAGAAATTTCCGCGAGAGGAACTCTATGGGCTCAGCAGCCAGATGAGGCGCGCCGCGGTATCAATTTCCAGCAACATCGCGGAGGGGCACGGAAGGTTGAACATAGGTGAGTACAGGCAGTTTCTGGGGATCTCCCGCGGGTCAAATTTCGAGCTTCAAACGCAACATGAGATCGCGCGAGCGCTCAGTATGGGCGACGGTAAGATGATTGACGAAACTGAATCTCTGTCGCACGAAGTTGGGAAAATGATTTACGCAATCCTGGACAAGACGAGGAAGCCGGCTTGAGTTCGCGCGGCAATTGATCGCTGTCCGTTGACCGGTGAGAACAGGTTTCAGGTTTCAGGTTTCAGGTTTCAGGTTTCAGGTTTCAGGTTTCAGGTTTCAGGTTTCAGGTTTCAGGTTTCAGGTTTCAGGTTTCAGGTTTCAGGTTTCAGGTTTCAGGTTTCAGGTTTC
>Ga0302320_10011096_pt1 | contig 19147 bp, 11 predicted proteins | sample Bog_T0_3_FD_202130 | JGI IMG/M metagenome (GOLD analysis project Ga0302320, IMG submission 202130) | Peat permafrost microbial communities from Stordalen Mire near Abisko, Sweden - Bog_T0_3 | ecosystem: Environmental > Terrestrial > Soil > Wetlands > Peat | place: Sweden: Abisko, Stordalen Mire... | reverse complement strand
GCAACCAAAGCGCCTCGTCGTCTAGATACCAATTCGCGGAAAAATAGGCAGAAACCGCCGATCGAAGAATTCTGTCTCACACCCCTCATCGCGCATCAGGTTTATTTTGCGTTTCGCGCCCTTTTGCGGTTGAATATCCACCACATGAAAATTGTTCTCGCATACTCCGGCGGACTCGACACGTCCGTCCTGCTCTCCTGGATCAAGGAAAAATACGACGCCGAAATGATCGCCTTCTGCGCCAACATCGGCCAGGAAGATGAATTGACCGGCCTCGAAGCCAAGGCCAAAAAGACCGGCGCCTCTAAGATTTACATTGACGACTTGCGGGAGGAATTCGCGCGGGACTTCATTTTCCCGATCCTCCGCGCCGGGGCCATTTACGAGGGCCAATATTTTCTGGGCACCAGCATTGCGCGCCCGCTCATCGCCAAGCGCATGGTGGAAATCGCCAAAAAGGAAAAAGCCGACGCCATCGCGCATGGCGCGACGGGGAAGGGGAACGACCAAGTGCGATTTGAACTCACTGCGGCCGCGCTTGCGCCAGACTTGCAGGTGATCGCCCCGTGGCGGGATGAGCGCTATCGCCAGGAATTTCCCGGCCGCCAGCAGATGATTGATTACTGCGCCAAGCACAAGATTCCCGTGCAGGCCAGCGCCAAGAAACCTTTTTCGATGGACCGCAACCTCCTGCACATTTCCTACGAGGCCGGCATACTCGAAGACCCGTGGTTTGACAGCAACGACCTGAAAAACCGCGCGTATTTCAACACGCTTTCCGTGTTTCCAGAAGACGCGCCAAACCGGCCGGAATTCGTGGAACTCGAGTTCGTCCGGGGCGATTGCGTGGCGGTGAACGGCCGGAAATTGAATCCGCTCGGCGTGATGCAGTTGTTGAACAAATTGGGCGGCAAACATGGCGTGGGCCGGGTGGACATGGTGGAGAACCGGTTTGTGGGCATGAAATCCCGCGGCGTTTACGAGACGCCCGGCGGGGCCATTCTGCATTTCGCCCATCGGCAGATGGAAAGTCTGACCATGGACCGCGAGGTCATGCATCAGCGCGACGCGCTCATTCCCAAGTATGCCACCTTGGTGTACAACGGCTTCTGGTATGCACCCGAACGGCTCGCGCTGCAAGCTTACGTCGAGGCAAGCCAGCAGAATGTCACCGGCACCGTGCGCGTGAAATTGTACAAGGGTAATCTCATGGTGGCTGGACGCAAATCGCCGGTAAGTCTCTATAACCCGCACATTGCCACCATGGAAGCCGACCCGACGAAGGCCTACAATCAAGACGATGCCACCGGTTTTATCCGCCTGAATGCCCTGCGCTTGAAAGTTGCGGCCAAGGTGCAGGGGAACAAGAAGCGCTGACTGGGACGGGAAAAGCGGCGGTGAACGCGCTTCGCGAAATGCGAATGTGTCTGGTTATCGCGATAGCGTTTGAAGCGGTGGCTTCAGCCCCGCTTTGGCGAACGGCCGTTGGTTCTTCTTGTGTGGCTGGACTGCCGCAAATGGGAAAGCGGCGGAGGGCCACCACAGTCCAAGACGCTGGCGCGCGGCGCGATGATAACCGCAGGCGCCCTGGAGTGCGCCCCGCTCTGGCGCTTTCCCACACTTTCCCACGCATCTCCTCAACCCGGCGCGCAAGAGCAGATTATGCGACGAGCGGTGCCTGGAGGCTGGCGCTCCGCTCAATTCCGCAATGCGTCATGGCTGTGGTGGCAAGCGGATTGCCACGTCGCTTTCGTCCTTTCGGTCCCTGCCGTCCCTTGCTTTCAGTAACCCTTTTGTCCCGAGATGCGTCTAACGGGAATCCTGGTGATGAAAAATATTCTTTCACGTTGCGGGCAAGTCATTTTGCCCGTTATTTTGCTGATTTCCACTGTGGCGGTGTGCTCGGCCGATACCATTGATGCCGCCCGGGTCAGTGAAATCGCCGTCTGGCTGCCGGCGCAACCGGCCGGCTTTGCCTGGCCGATCAGCAACCGGCCGGCGTGGCAAAAACTCGCCGCCGACCCCGCCTTTGCCAAAACAATTGCAGCCGCGAACAAACTGATTGCCAGACCCCTGGCCGACGTGCCGGACAGTCTGTTTCTCGAATTCTCCACGAACGGCAACCGTACCCGCTGGCAGGATGCCGAGTTCGAACGGCGCGGACGCATCGCCCGCCTTACGCTGGCCGAGGCGTTTGAGAATGAGGGACGGTTTCTGCCCGCCCTCGAAGAAACCATCGCCGCCTTGTGCGCGGAAAAGACCTGGGTGTATCCGGCGCACGACGGCAGTCTCGATAATTTTAAAGGCCGCATAATCACCCCCGATCTGGGCGCGACCGGCTTGGCGGCGGAACTGGCCGAAGCGGATTTTGTGCTGGGCGATGAGCTGGCCCCGGCCACGCGTCAGTTGATCCGCGAGAACATCCGGCGCCGGGTGTTGATGCCGTTCCGCGATTCAATTGAAGGCCGCCGCAAGGAATTGCATTGGCTGCACTTGCAGATGAACTGGAACGCCGTTTGCGTGGGCAACACTGTTTTCGCCGCGCTCGCGCTGGAACCGTCGCGCGATGACCGCGCGTTTTTTGCCGCTGCCGGTGAGCATTACATCCGCTATTATCTCGAGGGCTTCACGCCCGACGGTTATTGTGCCGAAGGCGTGGGTTATTGGAATTATGGGTTCGGGCATTTCCTCCTGCTCACGGAGGCCTTGCGGCAGGCGACCGGCGGGGAGATTGATCTTCTGAATAACGACAAGGCTGTTGCCGCCGCGCAGTTCTGCCGGCGCAGCGAAATTCTGCCGGGCATATACCTGAGCATTTCGGATTGCACACCTGGCACCCAGCCTGACGGGCAGTTCGTGGCCTATGTGTGCCACCGGTTGGGCCTGCCAGATCGCGGTGAGAAGCTGATCGGTAAGAATAGCGGACTGGCGCTGGCTTCGATGCTTTCCAGCCTGCCTGACGATGTGCCCATCGCCCGCCAGCTAGATCACGGCCAAGACCTGCCGCTCCGCAGTTTCTTCCCCGGCGGCGGAGTGCTGATTGCTCGCAATCCGCCAGGTGTGGCGCCGGCTTTTGCCGTGGCGCTCAAGGGCGGCTACAACGACGCGCCGCACAATCACAACGATGTCGGCAGTTTCAGCCTGGTGCTGGGCCATGAAATGGTCGTCTGCGATCCGGGGGGAGAAGTCTATACCCGGCGCACATTCGGTCCCCACCGCTACGATAGCAAGGTGTTGAACTCCTACGGCCATGCGGTGCCAATCATCGCCGGCCAGTTGGAAAAAACCGGTGCCGCCGCGCGAGGCGTGATACTGGAAACCAATTTCACCGCGGCCAGCGATCGCCTCACGCTCGATTTCCGGTCGGCGTATGCCGTGCCCTCGCTGGAAAAACTGGAGCGCACCTTCACCTTCACCCGCGGGGCCAAGCCATCATTGGAAGTGCGCGACACGGTGAAACTCTCCGCGCCGGAGTCATTCGAGACCGTGCTAGTGACCTGGGGCCGGGCCACCGCCGTCGGTCCCAACACGCTGGAGATCAATGATCGTGGCACCCGGGTGCGTGTGACGATTGACACGCAGGGCCGGGCGTTCAAGTGGCGTCAAGACCTGATTGACGAGGACACCGAGGCCAGACGCCAACCCTATCACCTCGGCATCACCCTCGACGACAAAATCTCCGACGCGATCATCGCCCTGCGGATCGAGCCAGTAAAGGGATCACGCAATTGGTAAAACCAGGAAATCCATGATCTCAATTGATGCTTGGCTGATTTCCAAGATTGCCAAGCGCGCTAAAAACCCGCTAAATAAACGGGATGTCAACCGTCGCCGAACAACTCCGCCATGGGCGGGAAGCCAGCCAGCTCACCATTGAGCAGGTGGCGGAGCTGACCAAGATCCGCACCGACCGCGTCCGCGCGCTGGAGGCGGGAGAATTCAATGCCTTTTCCGCGACGATTTACATCCGCGGCTCGGTGAAAAATTACGCCAAGCTGCTCAAGCTCGACGAGGCGAAACTGCTAGCCGCGCTGGATGTGGAATTGAAGGGCACGGCAAAATTCAGCGAGCCCCCTCCCTTGGTCGAAACCAAAAAGACCTTCCTCGACACGCTGATGTTGGTGTGGGCCAAACTGAACTGGAAAATCGGCTTTGCTGGCGTTGCGGTCATCGCGCTCATCGTCCTGGCCGGGATGGGCATTTGGGCCTGGCGGCATCATCAGGCGAGCGATCCGCTGAAGAATCTGCCCCCCGCCGTTTATCAACCGGCAAATTCCGGCGACACGCTGCCTCTGCCCAAAAAGTGAATTTAATATCACTCTTGGAGGAATTTTAACACGCGCGAGTGTTCCGAGCGCTTGCGCAGAGTCTCATTGAGGATTTTTTTGCGCAGGCGCAGATTTTTAGGAGTGGCTTCCACGTATTCGTCCACGTCAATATATTCCAGCGCGCGCTCCAGTGAAAGCTTCAGCGGCGACGAAAGCTGAACGCCCTTGCCGTCACCCTGCGAGCGCATGTTGGTCAGCCGCTTTTCCTTCACCGGATTGACGGGAATGTCATTTTCACGCGCATTTTCGCCGACAATCATGCCGACGTAAATTTCATCACCCGGCACCACCATCAAACGGCCGCGTTCCTGCACGGTATTGAGCGCATACGAAGTGGCTGTGCCGCCTTCCATGCTCACTAGAGAGCCGTTCTTGCGGGCGGCGATTTCGCCGCGGTCCGGGCCGTACTCGTGGAAGAGATGGCTCATCACGCCCATGCCCTTGGTCGTGTTCACCAAGTCGGTCTCGAAGCCGATCAGGCCGCGCATCGGCACGATCGCCTCGATCGTCACGTGTTCGCCGTGATGACTCATGTTGGTGATCTCGGCCTTGCGGGAGGAAAGATTTTCCATGATCGTGCCCATGTTTTCCTGGGGGATTTCCACGAAAAGCTTTTCAATCGGTTCCAGCGGATTGCCGGCGGCGTCCTTCTTCCAAAGCACTTCCGGGCGCGAAACCAGGACTTCGTGGCCTTCGCGGCGCATTTGTTCAACGAGAATCGCAATTTGCATTTCGCCGCGCCCGCTCACCGCGAAAATCTTCGGGTCGCTCGTCTGCTCAATGCGCAGTGCGACGTTGGTGCGGATCTCTTTCACGAGCCGGTCCCAGATGTGGCGCGCGGTCACAAGCTTGCCATCCTGGCCGGCCAGCGGGCCGTCGTTCACGGCGAATTCCATTTGGATCGTCGGCGGATCAATCGGGATGTAGGGCAGGGCTGCGCGCGCTTCGCTGTCGGTAATCGTTTCGCCGATGAACACCTCTTCAAAGCCCGTGATGCCCACGATGTCGCCGGCGTGGGCTTCCTGGATTTCGATCCGTTTCATGCCCTCGAAATGATAGAGCATGGTGATTTTGCCCCTGCCAATGCGGCCGCTGCCGTGCCGGCAGATTGCCGGATCGCCGACCTTGACCTTGCCCTCGTAGATTTTTCCGAACGCGATACGGCCCAGGTAATCGCTGTAATCCAGGTTCGCCACCAGCAGTTGGAATCCGTCGCCGGCTTTGGCGCGCGGCGGGGGGATATGTTTCACAATGGCCTTGAAAAGTGGCTCCATCGTCCCGCTCGTGTGGCTGAGATCGGCCTTGGCATAGCCCAGCTTCGCCGAGCAATAGATATACGGGAAATCCAACTGCTCATCGGTCGCGTTGAGCGAGATGAACAGCTCAAACACCTGATCCAGCACCTTCTTTGGATTCGCGTTCTCGCGGTCAATCTTGTTGATGACCACGATGGGCTTGGCGCCGGCTTCGAGCGCCTTGCGCAGCACAAAGCGCGTCTGCGCCTGCGGGCCCTCGGCGCTGTCCACCACCAGCAGCACTCCGTCAATCATGTTCATGATGCGCTCCACCTCGCCGCCGAAATCCGCGTGGCCGGGGGTGTCCACGATATTGATGTGGTACTCGTGATATTTGAACGCCGCGTTCTTGGCGCGGATGGTGATGCCCTTTTCCTTTTCCAAATCCATGGAATCCATCAGACGCTCCTCGGAGGATTCGTGCTGGTTGGCGCGGAACGTGCCGGATTGTTTGAGCAGGCAATCCACGAGCGTCGTCTTGCCGTGGTCCACGTGCGCGATGATGGCGATGTTTCGAATGTGATGCATATCGTAAATAACCGGATTACTCACACCGCTAAAATACCATCGCGCCAACGGGACGCGAGGGGGGAAAGCGACGGAATTACCGGGCTGTGTATAATGGCGATTTGCGGCGAAAGGTCAAGCGAAGTTGCAAAAAATTCGTGCACCCGTGGCGCCGAACCTCCAAACAGGGGCCATGGAAACTCCGCGCGGCTCGCTGAGGCTCACCTCGGGGTGTGCCGCCAGACGAAGTCACGCGGCAAGGTTCAAGCCGCCTCTGCTCATTCGTGCGCTGCGGATGGAGACAATCCGCGCTCCGAAAACGAATTCAAGGCATCGCCTCAGGCGAAGCGGCCTTCAAACCAGTTTTTTCAACCTCGCATCCTCGCCAAGCCGTTTGACCAGTTCCTTGATCTTCTGCGCCTGCGACTTGTGCGCCAGTAACACCGCGTCGTCGGTTTGCACCAGGATGGCATCGCGCAGCCCGACCACGGCGATGGGGGTCCTATTCTTCGTGCGCGCGTCGTAGATGATGTTGCGTGCGCCATCCACGTGGATGAAATCGGCCACAGCGGCATTGCCCTCCGCGTCCTGCTTGATATGTCGCGCCAGCGCCGGCCACGCTCCGAGGTCATCCCACGCGAACGCACCGTCGGCCACGACGACGTTCTGAGCCTGCTCCATCAGCGCGTAGTCTATGGAGATTTTTTTGACTTCGGGATATTCCTTCGCGAGCACTTTGGCGAGTTTGGCGGGCTGGTTGGCCACCTTGAACCAGCGCTGGCAGGCGGCGAACATTTCTGGCTGGTGTTTTTCCAACCCATTGGTCACGGTGATGAAGCTCCAGATGAACATTCCGGCATTCCACCGATATTGACCGCTGTTGACGTAATCGAGCGCCGTCTCAAAATTGGGTTTTTCGACGAAGCGCTCCGCCTTGTAAAAGGCGGTTTTCATTTTCCTGGCGCCGGGCGGGGTTGGCAGTTCCGTGCCCGTTTGAATGTAACCGTAGCCCGTGGCTGGTTCGGTCGGCTTTATGCCGATGGTCACGATGGCCTGGCCTTGGGCTGCGACGTCGAAGGCGTCGGCGAGAATCTGCTGGAACTTCTTGGCGTCGGGAATGACATGATCGGCGGGCAGTACAGCCATGACGCCGGTAGTGGAGCGCGCGCCGACGAGCGCGGCCCCGAGAGTGACGGCGGCGCAGGTATCGCGTCCCATCGGCTCGGCGACGAGGTTGTCCTGGGGGATTTTGGGAAGCTGTTTGCGCACTTCGGGCAGCTGGGCCTCGTTGGTGATCACGAAAATGTTCTTTGCCGGCACAAGTGGCAGCACGCGCTCGACCGCTTCCTGCAAGAAGGACTTCTTGCCCAGCAGCGCGAGGAGTTGCTTGGGCATTTTCTCGCGGCTCAGCGGCCAGAAACGCTCGCCGCGGCCCCCGGCCATGATGATGACGAAACGGTCTTGATTGTTACGGTCGGTCTTTGTGCTCATAAATGAAAAGATTTGGCCCTGCATCACCATGAATCCACCGGGATGCTGGAGGGCATCATGTTTGATAAACCGGTTGAAATCAATGCGGGAAAAGCATGGGAACAGGACGCGGGCGCATGACAAAATTCTTCGCGGGCGTCCGCTTGGCCCTGGAAGGGCTCCGGATATTAGGCAGACACGCCAGTGTCTGGTAACGCGGCAAAAGTGAATTCGTCCTGAAGGGACGACAGAAACGGGTGAAGAAACCAAAGTGCCTCGTCCTCTAGACACCATTTCGCGGAAAAATAGGCAAAAACCGACGATTGAAGAATTTTGTCTCACACCCACATGACGCGTGGTGCGTAATGGGTGAACCAGCCGGACACTTCCTGGTCTTGCCTCGGAGGCCCAAGTCCGTCGTGCAAGCCAAATCAAAACCCCCGGATTCCAACCGAAGGAACAAGGACATGACGCAAAAAATGTGGCACCCTGTCCATTGCCCCAAAGGGCAGGTATTCAAAGTGATCGGCCGCTGCTAAACTTCCGTCAAATGGAAACAAATTTGCCCATTGGATATCTGCTCACTTGGGTCGCAGTCGTTACCGTCCTGCCGGTGGTGGTTGTTGGCCTGTGGCTTGGTCTTGAAAAAAAGAAATAACTCTAAATCAGGACTTGACCAACCGAAGTTTGAAAAGGGAAACGCCATTGTAGAGGATGCTGCGGGAGGGCTGGGGCGGCGACCTGCGGCCTTAAGCTGGCATCACAGCGCTTTGACCGCCTCTGCCAGCGACTTCACGAACGCGCTGACTTGGGCAACCAGCTCCGGCGACCGTCCGTGGGCGGCGATTTGATTCACGATGGCGCTGCCGACGACGCAGGCATCCGCCTCCCTGGCCACCAGGCTGGCCTGTTCAGGATTGGAGATGCCGAAACCAACGGCAAGGGGCAACGGGGTATGCGCGCGCAGTTTGGCGATTTGCGCCGCCAGGTTTGACGCGACCTGAGTTTGCATTCCGGTCACGCCTTCGCGCGAGATATAATAGATGAAGCCGCTGCCGCGCTTAACGATGAATTCCATGCGGTCTTCGGGCGTGGTCGGGGCCACCAAATAAATGTTGCAGAGGCCATGTTTCTTCATCAGGGTCTCGTAGTTGTCGGATTCCTCTGGCGGCAAATCCAGCACGAGCAGGCCGTCCACCCCGGCTTGGGCGGCGTCGGTGATGAATTTTTCCAGGCCCACCTTGTGGATCAGGTTGAAATAAATATAGAGCACGACCGGAATTTCCGAGTCCCGGCGGATGGCGGTGACCGTTTCGAAGACTTTCGGCGGCGTGGCGCCGGATTCCAAGCCGCGCTGGGCGGCAAGCTGGTTCACCAAGCCATCGGCCAGCGGGTCGCTGAAGGGCACACCGAGTTCCAGCACGTCCACGCCGGCATGGTCGAAGGCCAGGGCGAGTTCGCGGGTGGCCGCTAAATTCGGGTCGCCCGAGCCGATATAGACGACGAAGCCCTTTTTGCCGGCGGTCTTGAGTTGGGCAAATTTCGCAACGATGCGGTTCATGCGCGGAAAGTTTCAGGTTTTGGGCGGCAAGTTGCAAGCTGGCAAATCCGCTGAACCAGGCCGACAGCACAGCGGGACACAAATGAACCCAAATAAGCCGGGGCGTTTCTGCCTCTCCGCGTTTTGTGGAGCGGGCAAAGTTTTTGCAAGGTTGCGCGTTGATGCGGCGTAAACGCCACACGCCGATTCAGGTTGCCGTGCGGGAATTCTTCGGGGAAAGCCCGCCCGCGCCCCACGAACATCAACTTGCCAATAGTACCTCCTGCTTCCAAAAAGTGCCCCAATTGGCAATCGTAAATGGCTGCTCAATTTTCTCGAATGATTCCCGTGATGACTGCCCCGTGTCTGGGGGTGGGGTAGGGGACATCGGGACCTTTGGCGGCGAGCCAGAGAATGCGGTTCAAGGGATCCTCGGGCGCGAGGTCGTAGTCATGAAAATCCATCCGGGCGGATTCCTTGGCGCCGGGGGAATTCCTGGTGTTTTTGGCGTAAAGATCCAACGGCGGCGTCAGGCATTGGTAGGCCAGGATTTGCGGCGTCTTTTGGAAACAGTTGAACATTGGGGTGGCCCCGGCGTCATACTGGGTCAACGGCGGCAACCCCAGGATCAGTTCCATCGTGCGGACCATGCTGGCGGTGGTGTAAAGCGTGCTGTCCACAATCCCTCGTTTGCACCAGGGCGAAAGCACCAGTCCCGCGGTGCGGTGGGCGTCCACGTGATCGGGGCCGTTTTGCGCATCGTCTTCAATGACGAAGATGGCCATTTCATTCCAGAAACGGCTGCGGGAGGCGGCCTCGACCAAGCGGCCCAGGCCGAGATCGTTGCTGGCCACGGAAGCATCGGGCGTGAACTGCCCCGGCTGGGTTCCGCGCGTATGATCCTCGCCGAGGGACATGATGGTGAAGCGGGGCAGGGTGCCGGTCTTTTCGGCCTGATGGAGATCGTTGATCCAATATTGAACCTTCTCCATGTCGCGTGGGCCTTTCCACACACCGCGCTGCGCGCTGGGCACACGTACGGAGCCTTCGCCATAGTTCTTGACGCTGATGCCGTGCTCCCGGCAGAGATCCCACAGGTAGCCTGCGGTGGGTGTTTGCATTTCGTCGTTGCCAGGCAGGATGCCGTGCTTGGAATATGAGAGAATCCAGGAGCGCTCATTGAAATCAGTGGCCATGGCGGCATCGCACCAGCTATGGCCGTCCACGCTGACTTCGCTGTTGCAGTAGAGGTTGTCCAGCAGCACGTAATCGCGCGCGAGCTGATGGTGGTTGGGCGTCACTTTTTCGCCATACATGGTGAGCTCGGGATCGCCATTGCCGGCGGGCTGGCCCTGCGCATTGCGGAAGTCGCCAAAGACCTGATCGTACGTGCGGTTTTCCTTGATGATGTAAAGCACGTATTTGATGGGGCAGGGATCGCCGACTTTGTCCGGAACGGCCGAATCGCTGTGGATCGGTGCGTGTTGGAACTGTTCGGGGGTGTAGGGGGAGTTGCGGCGGACCTGCGCGGTGTAGGCGGCCATTTGCGCGTCAGTGGGACGGCTGATAAACGACACATCGCCCGCGAGCGTGGTGCCAATATAATCGAAGGCGGTCGGGGTGCCGGCCCGATGCGGGTGCTCCAGGATCGGCGGCGAATTGGGCCGCGAGGCCAGTCCTTTGCCATTGGCTACGAGCAGCGTGCCATTGTCCGGGCTTACCGCCAGGGCGCTGGGATACCAGCCGACCGGAATGAAGCCCTCGACCACGGATACGGATTCATCCGTCTGCCGGTCCTCGTCAGGGATCATGGAGTTCGAGATGTTCACGACCAGCACGTCGTTGTTGTCCGCATTGGCCACGAACAAGGTCTTGCCATCCGGAGACACCGCCACCGCGTCGGGCGTGCTGCCTTCCGGCGATTCCGGGTAAAGGGACGTGGCGATGATTTCGCGAGTGCCTTCCGGCAGACGCCGGGAAGGGCTGGCCCCGGGTTCCGGCGTTTCCACCGCGCGGGTTTGAATGACATGGACGGTGTTGTCGCCCGAGCAGGCCACGAACAAGCGTCCGTCCGGGGCCAAGGCCAGGTCGTTCGGACGCCTTCCCACGGGGAGGTCGCGGACGTTTCGGAACTGTTGCAGGTCCACCACGCTCACGCTGCGGCTGCCCCAATTGCTGACGTAAAGATGGCGCTGGTCGGCTCCCACGATGCAGGAGTGAGGGTGCAGGCCGACGGAAATGCGTGCTTTGATGGCCAGCGTATCGGGGTCGAGCACCCAGATTTCGTGATTGGCCTCATTGCACACGCAGAGGTTGCCGGCCTTGGGATCCACCGTCATGCCGGCGAGAAAAACAGGCGACCCGCCGGCGTTGGGTGTGGTGGAGTGATCAAACGCCGCCTCGCCGTTCGAGTAGGTGAACACGTGGATCTTGCCGGAATCACCGCCGGATACGAAGAAGCGCTTGCCGTCGCGGCTGAACGCAAGGCCATTCCAGGTTTCCGCGAGCGGCAGGAACTGCGTTTGCCGGCGGGTGGCCAGATCGAGGAGCGTTACGCCGTGCTGGTTGAAACCGCCGTGCACCGCCACCAGACGTTTCTTGTCCGGCGACACGACCAGCTTGAGGACAAGATCGCTGACCGGAGTCTGTTCGCCGGCGGGAGTGATTCCCCAACCGTTGAAAAGGAGGTCTTTATCTGGCTGCAACCCCGCTCGCTCGCGAATGGCCGCGCTGTTGACGTCCTCGCCTGGCTGGCGGACGGGCTGATCTGCGGCGCGCGAGCCCAGGCTGGCAAAGCTGGTGAGAGCGAGCAGCACGGCAAGAAGGTTGAGGGGAAAGGACGGGGCGCGAGTAGTCCCAATTCGCCGCGTCCGCCCAGACCGAGGCGCGGTGGGTTTTCTGACCCGGGTTCTGCTGGTGATGCGCCGCAGGCCGAACCTCGGCCTGGCGATGGGACAATCCGCGCTCCAAACGGGACTCAAAGTATTCTCAAGTGTGGCCATGAAATTCACCATGACAGGTTAACACGCGAACCAAACCGGAGTCCATTGCGAGATTGTGTCATTCTGGTGAAATCTGCCTGATCAGAGCCGGTTCAGGGCGCTTAGAACCGCGCGCACGGAAGCCAGTTCAATGTTCGTGTCCACACCCGCGCCCCAGCGCGTGTGGCCGTCGGCGGTTTTTATCTGGATGTAGGCAATGGCGGCCGCCGCCTCGCCGGCGCCCAAGGCATGTTCGATGTAGTCGGTGATTTCAAAACGGGGCACACCTGCGGCGGCAAATCCGCTGACCAGCGCCGCGAGCGGGCCGTTGCCTTCGCCTTTAAATTCCACGATTTTGCCCGCGCGGGACAGTTTGGCGCGGCATCTGGCCACGCCATTCCTGCTCTCCGTTTGAAAACTCTTGAGCGCCCACGGGGTGGCGCGTTCGATATATTCGCGCCAGAACATTTTTTTCAATTCCCCACCGGAGACTTCACGGCCCAGTTGGTCCACCTGGTCGTTGGCGATGGGTCCGAATTCGCGCTGCATGTCCTTGGGGAGCTTGATGCCGAACTCGGTTTCGAGCAAATAGGCGACGCCGCCTTTGCCGGATTGCGAATTCACGCGAATGACTTCGCGGTATTCGCGGCCGATGTCCGCGGGATCAATCGTGAGATACGGCACGTCCCAATGCTGGCGCTGTTTGCCTTCCCATTCGGCCAGTCCCTTCTTGATGGCGTCCTGGTGCGAGCCGCTGAAGGCAGTGAACACGAGTTCGCCTGCGTAAGGCTGGCGCTCGGGAATGGTCATGCCGGTGCAGCGCTCATAGACGTCAATGATCGAATTAAGGCGGCTGAAATCCAATTGAGGGTCGATGCCGTGCATGTACAGGTTCAAGGCCACGGTCACGAGATCCAAATTGCCGGTGCGTTCGCCGTTGCCGAACAAGGTTCCCTCCACGCGGTCGGCCCCCGCCAGCAGCCCGAGCTCCGTGGCGGCCACCCCGGTGGAACGGTCGTTGTGGGTGTGCAGGCTGATGATGAGCGAGTCCCGGTTTTTGAGGTTCCGGCACATCCATTCGATTTGATCGGCATAGACATTGGGCATGGCCACTTCGACCGTGTCCGGAAGGTTTAAAATCATTTTGCGCCGGGGCGTGGGCTGCCACACGTCCATGACGGCCTCGGAAACTTCCTTCGCATATTCCACTTCCGTGGCGGAGAAGCTTTCGGGTGAATACTGGAGCATGATTTTCGTGCCCTTAAGCCGGGGCAACCGGTCCTTGATCATTCTGGCGCCATTGACGGCAATAGCCTTGATTTCCTCCTTGGACTTGCCAAAGACCACGCGCCGTTGCGCCGGTGAGGTGGAATTATACATGTGGATGATGACCTTTTTTGCGCCGACCAGGGATTCCACGGTGCGCTCGATCAGATCTTCGCGCGCCTGCACGAGCACCTGCAACCACACATCGTCGGGCGCGCGCTTTTCTTCGATGAGGCGGCGGTTGAAGTTGAATTCCGTGTTTGACGCCGACGGAAAGCCGACCTCGATTTCCTTAAAGCCGATTTTCACCAGGGTCTGGAAAAGTTCCAATTTTTGCGACACGTTCATCGGCACGGCCAAGGCTTGATTGCCGTCGCGCAAATCCACGCTGCACCAGCGCGGCGCGCGGGTGAGGACGCGGTTGGGCCATTGGCGTTCCGGCAATGAGACCGGCGGGAACGGACGGTATTTTTTCACGGGATCTATTTTCATTTTGTGTGTCTTTCCAATTATTGCCATCCGGCGGTCAGGTTAAAACAAAAAACCCACCGCCGCGGGGCAGTGGGTTTGATAAATTTCGTGAAGGTTCAAAACCCGGCTGCCGCGCTGGTCAGCAGCGCGTTCGCAAGCAGCAGGTTCAGTTTGAAACTGTGGTTCACGCCCGAAAAAATAGCGCGGCGAACCCTGCGGGTCAACTTTTTTCCCCGCTGGCGCGGCGAGTATGAGACAAAATTCTTCAATCGTCGGTTTTTGCCTATTTTTCCGCGAAAGGGTGTCTAGAGGACGAGGCACTTTGGTTTCTTCACCCGTTTCCGTCGTCCCTTCAGGACGAATTCACTTTTGCCGCGTTACCAGACACTGGCGTGTCTGGCTAATATCCGGAGCCCTTCCAGGGCCAAGCGGACGCCCGCGAAGAATTCTGTCTCACACCCGCGAGGGGCGATTCTTGACACCGCCTTGAAGCGCAGACGGGTTTGTTTGCCGGTTTGCAGGTTGGCCACCTGCTTCAGACCCCACGGTCGTTTCCGGGGGCAGGGATGCCGCCCTCTACGTCAGGCAGGGATGCCTGAGGCTACAGGGCGTCAGGGCGGCGCCAGAGCGCGAGGCAAACGAACAGGGAAGCAGCCGAAATGACCGCTCCCAGCATGAGGTTGGGATCACGGTATCTCAATTTGAGGTGATGCGCGCCGGCCGGGACTTGCAGGGCTTGGAATGCTAGATTGGCGCGGAGCAGGGGCACGGGCTGACCGTCCACCTCGGCGTGCCAGAGATGGTAATATGTTTGCGCCAAGACGACCAGGCTGGGAGCGGCGGCGTCCACCGTGGCGTCCACCTGGTTTGGTCCAAAGCGTGCCAGGCTTGCCAGGCAGCTAATCTGGTTGGAAACCGTGATGAAATGACGCGCGGATGGGGGCAGAAAGACCACGGTGCGCGGATTGAAATTACTGGCGCACATGGCTTCGAGCGCGGCGGCATCGGAAGTGAATTCAGGCCGCTGGCCGGCGGTCAAAACGGGGAGGAAATTGGTGCGGGCAACCCATTTGACGGGATTGTCCGGATCGGAATACCAGGCGGCGGAGAGGAAATCCAGCAGGCCGGGGCCGCAAGTGGAGCCGGGCGTGTAATAAATCCGTCGCTCGAGCCGGTCGAACTCGGCCGGCCGCAGCGTGAAGGCGCCGTTGACTTTGGGCAGTGAATCCAGCAGGTTGAGATTATACCATTCCGCTAGCCGCTTGCCGAGGAGATCAAGCTGGGGATCGGCCACTTGGCTGTAAAGCATCTGCTGCTCGCCCTGCGGACTATCCATGATGCGGCCGGCCCCGGGCGCCAGCCCTGGTTTGCCGCCCGCCTGCCAGAGGCCCGGCGCAAGCACGCGGGCTGGCAGCGTGGGGGTAATGCCGGGGCTGTGCGTCAGCAGGTCCGCCAGCAAAAGTCCGAGCGCGGCGAATTGTACCGCCAGGCGCCCGCGCGGGTGTCGCAGTTTCGGCAGCCACAGCAAGGCGGCCACCAGCGCCACCAGCAACCCGGCGCGGACGCAGGCGTTGCTCGTCATGGTGTCCGTCGCGTCGAACGGGAGCGGATTGGCGCGGGCGCGGAGGACCAGCCCGGCGGCGAGCGCCAGGAAAATTCCCGTGCTGAGCAATACGCCGCGCCGTGCGCGGGCGTCGGCGGCGCCCGTGATTTTTTGCACTTCCCAGGCCGCCAGCAGTGGCAGGAGAAACGAGGGCAGCAGGGTGAATTTAACCGGAAAACGCGCGATGCCAATCCAAGGAAGGATTTTTTTCACGAGCGGATAAAGGTGTCCGGCCTCGCCGAGCGCCAGCAGCCAGCAGCCCAGGATTACGGCGCCCAGACCGAGGCTGGCGCGGGTGCGGGCGCAGCCAACGCGCGCCGCGGCCAGGGCGAGCACGCCCAGTCCAGGGTAATACGACATCAGAAAGTCCTGGCCGGGTTGAAACCAATTGCCTTGCGGCGAGCGGTAGCCATGAAACAGCGGCACGATGAGATTGGCCCAACCCCAGCCGGGCATGGCCCAGCGCGAGGAATCATAATTCGTGTCGCGCTGCGAATGCGACAGCAGGTCGAAAAACGGCAGCATTTGCACCATGGTGAGGCCCGCGGCGAGCAGGATGACCAGCGCCACCCGGCGCGCGGAAACCCAGAACTTGATGGCGCCGGCAACCCCGTCCGCCAGCCACAGCAAGGCGAGGAAGCCCCAGCCCATCAAGGTCAGTTCCGGTGTGGCGGTGAGCACTTGCAAGGCGCTGACCACCGCCGCGGCCGGCAGCCACCGTCCGCCTTCGCGCCAGGCTGCGGTGACGCTCAGCACGACCCAAGGCAGCCACGCGAGGGAGGCGATGTAGTTGCCCCATTGAAAACAGGAGAGGGCCACGCCGTTGAAAGCGAAGGCCAGGCCCGCAAAGCTCGCGGCGAACCCGTCGGCACCCCAGCGGCGCGCCAAAGCAAACATGCCCACGCCGCCGAGGACCACGTGGGCGAGCAGCGAGACATTGACCGCCCAGGGCAGCGGCAGCCCGACGAATATCCAGTTTCCAGGATACCATTGCCCCAGCTGCGCCAGGAACGGCACGCCGCAATGGGACCACGGATTCCAGAGCGGCAACTCGCCACGCAGGAGGGACTGCTGGAAATAGTACGCGCCGGGATATCCCAGCGCGCCGAAATCGCGGAAGAAAAATGTGGTGAAACCCAGGGCGACCTTGGGGAAGGCCGCCAGCACCACCGCCGTGAGCACCAGCAAGAATCGGCGCGCGGTCCAGAACCCGCCCGCGTCCTGGCCAGGCGGGGGGGTCAAGTGGTTTTCTTCCTTTGAAATTGCTGTTTTGTTTCGTTCCATTCCACGTTGATTCTCAAAGTTGAATTCAGCAGCGGTGTGAGCGCCTGGATCGCTTTGGCCATTTCAACGGCGTTTTCAAATTCAAATTCAAGCTTTTCGCCATGCCGGACAGTGAGAAGCAAACGGCCAGCTTTCCCGCGGGTGGCCAGGAAGGATGCAGGTACGATGGTCGCGTCACGAATCTCGGCCAGATGCAGTTTGAAGTTGCTGTCATTTTCGCGGAGCAAGTCTTCCGGGTTTTGCTGGTCGATGTTTTGGAGCCGGCCTTTTTCCCGCTTTTTCGCAAACAGCCACAAAACCAGAGGAATCAAGCCTCCAGCTGGACCGAGCAAGGGAGCAAGGGCCGCTAAACTTGATTTTACACCGCCTTCAATTTGGATAAAAAGCAGCTCGCTGCGCCGATTGAAAACACCATATGTGCCGGCGGATGAAATCGGCGAAATTAATATGGCATTAAATGCGGTTTCAGCGGAGACAGGCTGAGTCAGCGTCTTGGTTTGATTCGCTTCTTTTTCCTTTACCGGATGTCCGTCCAGCGTGCAAACAGTTGTTTCTTCGGCATATTCCTTTCCACAATAGGAGCAGCATTTCATTTCTACCCAATGAACGCCGCGTGGACGGCTTTCACGGCCTGCTCGCTCTTGGCGAGGTCAATGACCACGGAAATCTTGATCTCGCTCGTCGAAATCATGCCGATGTTGATGCCCTCCTTTGCCAGCGTATCAAACAATTTGCCCGCCACGCCGGTGTGCGATTTCATGCCCACGCCGACGATGGACAGCTTGCCGATTTTTTCGGCGGTGATGAATTCCCGGTAGCCGATGTCTTGTTTCAGGCTTTCAATCACCTTTTGCGCCTTGAGCAGGTCCGGCTTGTCGGCGGTGAAGGAAATATCGGTGGCGGGCGCGCCGGTGCCGTGGCTGATGTTCTGAATGATCATGTCCACGTTCACGGTGGCGTCGCCGAGCGCCTTGAAAATCTTCGCGGCCACGCCAGGCTTGTCCGGCACGCCGATGACGGTGATTTTGGCCTGGTTTTTGTCGAGGGCGACGCCGCGAACGACAACGCCTTCCATGCTTTTGGTTTCTTCTTTCACAATGGTTCCTGGGTTTTCGTTGAGGCTGGAGCGGACCTCGAACACGACTCCAAATTTTTTCGCAAATTCCACGGAGCGGCTCTGCATCACCTTGGCCCCGAGGCCGGCGAGTTCGAGCATTTCGTCATAGGAAATCTCCTGCAGTTTCCTGGCCGCGGGCACGAGGCGCGGGTCGGTGGTATAGACGCCGTCCACGTCCGTGTAAATCTGGCAGAGGTCGGCCTTGAGGGCGGCGGCCAGCGCAATGGCGGTCAAATCGGAGCCGCCGCGCCCGAGCGTGGTGATCTGGCCGTCGCTGGTTTCGCCCTGGAATCCGGCGACGATGACCACGCTGCCGGCGCCCAATTTTTCATGCACCTGTTTGGGGGTGATGTTGTGGATTTTGGCCTTGGTATGCACGCCGTCGGTGACGATGCCCGCCTGCGCTCCGGTCATGGATATGGCGGGCACGCCAATGGATTGGAGGGCGATGGCGGTGAGGGCGATGGTCTGCTGTTCGCCGGTGGCCAGCAGCATGTCCATCTCCCGTTCGCTGGGAAGAGGGGCGAGCTCCTTGGCGAGTTTGATGAGGCCGTCGGTGACCCCGCTCATGGCGGAAACCACCACCACAATTCTGTCGCCCTGCGCGTGGTATTTGGCCACGCGCGCGGCGACATTCTTGATGCGGTCGGTGCTGGCCACCGAGGTGCCGCCGTATTTTTGAACAATCAATGCCATACAAAATTTCAGACCGCAGCTGGCTAAACGCCGGTCAAATTCGGAAACGGGACGAAAGGATAGCCAACCGCCGGGGGTTTGAAAAGATGGAATAATAAAAAGCGGCGCAGCAGCAATGCCGTGCCTCGGCCTTGCAAAAGCAGAGAGCGGACAGAAAAGGAGAAAGCAAAAAGCAGAAACGCCCGATGTGGGAAGGAAGGCGCGAAATAGAATTATTTTTTGAGGGTGTTCTTGTGTGTTTTTCCGTGTTCTTGGGTGTACTACGGGCACTGCCAAAAGGAAAGGGGAAAGGCCGGGCGTCGGCCTCGCAAATGCAGAAAATAGAAATCCTTGTCCGCAACAAGGCGCAGGAACAAGATTACGAACCCGGTAGTCGTGTCGTCCGTATGGGATCAAGGGGACTGGAACAGAAGGAAACGAAGGCAACGAAGAAGACCATGAGTCTTTACGGAAGGACGACGTGATGGAGGGGAGCAATTTTCATGAAATTCCCTTTTTGCTTGGCGACGGTTGTTGGGAGGAGTAATTGGCCTGCATTAGTATTTGGGTTGCCTTCCGGTTGCGAAAGGCGGAATGGGGGCAAGGGCGG
>Ga0302320_10011095_pt1 | contig 19148 bp, 20 predicted proteins | sample Bog_T0_3_FD_202130 | JGI IMG/M metagenome (GOLD analysis project Ga0302320, IMG submission 202130) | Peat permafrost microbial communities from Stordalen Mire near Abisko, Sweden - Bog_T0_3 | ecosystem: Environmental > Terrestrial > Soil > Wetlands > Peat | place: Sweden: Abisko, Stordalen Mire... | reverse complement strand
GCCCTTCGGAGTCGGATGGGCGCCCCGCCGAAGCCCAACGGGCGTAGGCGGGCGGTCCGGCATCGGTTGGACCCGCCTTCGCCCGTTGGGCTTCGGCGCGGTTACTTTCCAATTTGGAAAGTAAAAATAGCGAAGGCCCCGGACTGGCCGGGGCCTTGCTTGGACTATTGCCCATCGCCTGGCTGGACTCTCGCCCAGCGGGGCCTCCGCTGCGGCCGCGGTCGATCCGCCTGTCCCGCCCGCCGAAGCCCCGAAGCGCGGAGCAAAGGCGGGAGGGAAGTGGGCGAATCAGAACAACCGCGGAGCAACTTAGCCCGTGATGAGCTTTAGAGCGGTCTGGGCGCTCTGGTTGGCCTGGGTCAGCATGGATGTGCCGGCCTGGACGAGCACGTTCCACTTTGCCAGGTTTGTAGTCTCCTTGGCGACATCAACGTCGGTGATGTTGCTGACGGCGGACTGCAGGTTGGTCATGTTTGTGGTCAACATCGTCGCGGCGAAGTTGAGCCGGCTCTGCTCTGCGCCGTTGACCGCGCGCATGGTCGCGACGTTCTGCAGCGCGGTGGTGATGGCACCCAGGGTGATGTTGTTGAGGCTGGTCACGCCGGTCGCCGTGAGGGCGCCGATGCCCGCGGAGCTGTCGCTCAGGTTCTGTGCCTTGATGGTGACGGCCTGGGACGCGCTCAGGTCGTCCGTCGTCGCAACCGAGAGGTCGGCCGAACTCGACGTCCCAAACAGCGCGATGCTGTTGAAGGTCTGGGTCTCGAGGGAGCCCAGTTCCGTCTGGAGCTGGCTGAACTCGCTGTCGTAGTTGGCCTGGTCCGACGTGTTCTTCGTCGGGTCCACGTACAACGTCTTGAGCTGCGAGATGCGGTCGACGATCGATCCGGCGACTTGCAGCGCGCCGTCCTGCGTCTGCGCGAAGGACTGTGCGTCGCTCAGGTTTGTCTGGAGGTCGCCCTCCCGGTTGACCGTGGCCGTCAGTTTCATGGAAACCGCGAGGCCGCCGGCGTCATCGGCTGGGCTGGTTATCTTTGAGCCGGTCGAGAGCTTGTTGAGGCTCTTTTGCAGCTGCTGGCTCGAGTAAGCGAGATTGTTTGCGGCAATGCTCGCTGCGCTATTTGAGTTAATCACGACTGACATGGTATCTATCCTTGATCTTTGATGCGACGTTCCGTCGTCGCCACGGGCCCGGATGGTGGCGCCGGGCCGCGCCTAATGAGGACTGACCTCAAAGAACAACGCGTCTAAAACGCGTGATGGGGGATGGCTACCGGCCCCAGCCTGACGACCGCTGAGACAACCGCTTTAAGGAACGCGCGAGGGGCAATCACTCCGCTCGGGCGCAGGGTCGTCAGGCTTGGGTGGTTTAGCCGTTGGTTATGAGTTTCAGGGCGGTTTGGGCGCTCTGGTTGGCCTGCGTCAGCATGGAGGTGCCCGCCTGGACGAGGACGTTCCACTTGGCGAGGTTCGTGGTCTCCTCGGCGACATCGACGTCGGTAATCCGGCTGATGGCGGACTGGAGGTTTGTGTCGCTGGTCGTCAGCATTGAGCTGGCGAAGCTGAGGCGGCTCTGCTCGGCGCCGTTGTTTGCGCGCATCGTCGCGATGTTCTGGATCGCGCCCGTTATGTTTGCCAAACTGAGCGTGGACAGGCTGGTCACCCCGCTTGCGGTCAGGGCGCCCACGCCGGCCGAGGTGTCCGCCAGGTTCTGGGCCTGGACAACGACGGCGGCGTTCGAGCTGAGGTCGTCGGTCACGTCGACCGAGATGGACGATGTGCCGAAGAGGCTCACACTGTTGAAGCTCTGGTTTGTGAGCGAGGTCAGTTCGGACTGGAGCTGTGAGAACTCATCGTCGTAGTTCGCCTGGTCCGACGTGTTCTTCGTCGGATCGACGTAGAGGGTCTTCAGCTGCGAGATGCGGTCGAGAATCGAGGCCGCGACCTGAAGGGCGCCGTCCTGCGTCTGCAGGTAGGAGGTGGCGTCGCTGACGTTTTCCTGAAGCGCAGTCTCCCTGTCGGAGGTGGCCGTGAGCTTCATGGCGACGGCAAGGCCGCCGGCATCGTCAGACGGGTTTACGATCTTCGAGCCGCTGGAGAGCTTGTTGAGGCTCTTCTGCAGTTCCTGGTTCGAGTTGGCTAGGTTGTTCGCGGCGATCTCCGCCGAGATGTTGGTATTGATGACAACTGGCATGGTATCTTCCTTGATCTTAGAGCGCGACGTCCGTGTCGCAGCCGGATCCGGAGGGGGCGGTGCCGGGTCGCACCGGCCGGGGCGAAACCCGCGGCGAGAAAGGGTATCGTCGCGGGTTCAGGAAAAATTAGCGCAGTATTGAGAAATATTTTTCCCGGGTGGGCGGTTCCGGATGAAAAAACGCTAAATTCGCCGGGCTTTGTGCCGATGCCCTCAGCGGGAAAATCCCCTCCAACAACACACTTCCCTCATGGGCATTCAAATCGCAGGCCTCGCCTCCGGGCTGAACTGGCAGAACATAATCAATGAGCTCGTGGCCGCGGACAGCGCTGGGGAGAATGCGGTAAAGGCCCGGCAAACGACGGTCAACAACCAGGTGAGCGCCCTGGGCTCGCTCAACACGGATCTGGCGACCCTGGAGAACTCGGTTTTCAGCCTCGAGGATCCGAGCCTTTACAGCAGTGTCACGGCGAGTTCGTCCACGAGCGGGTCGACGTGGTCGATCAACGCGACGAGCGGCACCCCGCCTGGCAGCTATGCGATCGACGTCCAGAAGCTGGCCACAGCGTCGGTCCTGACGGGCGCATCGGGGATCAGCAGCCCCCTAAGCAGCCCCAACAGCAGCGCGGAGGAGCTCTCAACCCTCACGCTCGCCAGTTTGCACGTGGCGACCCCGATCACCGCCGGCACGTTCACCGTCAACGGCCAGCAGATCGCAATCACGACCTCGGAGTCCCTGCAGGCTGTTTTCACCGCGATCGAGGGGGCGGCTGCCGGCGTCACGGCCAGTTACGACTCGACCCCCGGCGATCCGAATTTCGACAAAGTCACTCTCAGCAGCACCTCGGGAAACGTGGTCCTCGGGGCGGCGAACGACACCAGCAATTTCCTGCAGGCCATGGGCCTCGAAAACAACGGGACGGCGACGGTCACAAGCGCCTCGACCCTGGGATCACTCGTGCTGGGCAATCCGATTGCAAGCGCCGGAATCAAGGCCGCGCTGTCCGGCCAGGACAGCTCGGGAAACGGCACCTTCACGGTAAACGGCGTGTCGATCGGCTACAACACGGGAACGGATTCGCTCTCCACCCTGATCGACAGGATCAACAGCTCGGCGGCCGATGTGACGGCGTCCTACGACGCAACCGACAACCGGATGGTGCTGACAAACAACGCAACGGGCAGCTTCGGCGTCGGAGTCAGCGACACGCAGGGAAATCTGATGGCGGCCCTGGGCCTCACCGGGTCCGGGACAAGCCTGGCGCTGGGCGTGAACGCCGTCTTCAGCGTCAACGGCGGGCCGAACCAGGTCAGCACGAGCAATTCCCTGACTCCGGCGCAGCTTGGCGTCACCGGCCTGAACGTGGCGGTCAATTCGGAGGGAACCCAGACGATCAACGTCGCGACGGACACGAGTGGAATTCAATCCGCGATCACGTCGTTCATAAACGATTTCAACCAGGTCCAGACCGACATCGCCAACGACACGGTGATCAGCGTCAGCGCCACCGGGTCGGTCTCGACCTCGATCCTCTCCTCCGATCACGAGGTGGGAGACTGGGGAAGTTCGCTCGAGATGACGGTGTTCGGCGCGGGCAGCGGCCTCAGCGGCGCGATCAAGAGCCTGGACAACCTCGGCATCGATTTCAATGGCACGACGGGCCAGCTCACCATTTCGGACAGCGCAAAGCTGCAGCAGGCCCTGACCCAGAACACGAGCGCCGTGCAGGCCTTCTTCCAGACAGCAAAGACCGGGTTCGGCTCCATCGTGAACGGCGCGATCACCGACATCGAGGGCCAGGTCGCCACAGACAAGAGCAACTTGAGCAACGAGTCCACCGACTTGGGCAACCAGATCACAACCATGCAGACCCAGCTTGCCGCCGAACAGGCCCAGCTTGAGGCGGAGTTCACCGCCATGGAAACGATGGAGTCGCAGTACCAGAGCGAGATGGCGTCCCTGAATGCCATCACCGGCAGCTCCTCCTCCGGCAGCTCGTCTTCGAGCAGCTCTGCGACGAACGGGCTCAATAACTCGAACGTCTACGTCAACGGCACCAGCAACGCCAGCTCGAGCTCGACCAGTTCCACGAATTCAACAAGCTCCACCGGTTGATGAAGCGTCCATCATGGTTTTTGGCCGGGCTGACCTGCGCGGCATGCGCCTTGGGCGGATGCGCCACGATGCATCCCGGGATCGTCGACCCCGCCCGCCAGGGGCCGTTCTTCACGCCGCACAATTACGTGGGCGCCGCGCGGCTGCCGGCCTCGATCCGCCGCGTCGTCCTTCTGCCCGTGCACGGCGGGGAATTCGCCTCGGCTGAGATGTGCGAAACGCTCGACCCCATATTTGCGAGCGCCCTCGAGAAGCAGCTGCGCTTCGAGGTGGTCACTCTGCCAAGGGAGGAATGCCAGAAGAGCTTTGGCGTTCCGGACATATCCTCGGCCTCGGCGCTGCCCCACGACTTCCTGCAGATTGTCGGGGGGAAATACGGCGCGCAGGCGGTCCTCTTTGTCGATATTACGGCGTACCGGGCCTACCGGCCCCTGACCCTCGGCGTGAGATCCAAACTTGCGGGTGTCTCTGACCTTTCTTTTGTCTGGACGTTCGACGAGATCTTCTCGACGACCTCCCCGTCGGTCGTCAACAGCGTGCGCCGTTTCTACTCGCCGGACGAGTTTGGCGCGGTGCCCTTCGATCTGTCGCCGGACGCACTGAGCAGCCCCGGCCGATTTGCCGGCTACGTCGCCGATGCTGTGTTCAAGACGCTGCCGCCCAGGTGATTGCGCAGGTCTGCAAACACGCGCTAAAGTCCGCCCTGATCGGGACGATATCATTCCCATCCATCAACGGCGTTCCCTGTAACGAGCAATCAGAGGCTGACCGTATCCGAACAAGAAGCCCATGATCGATTCAACGTCCTCTTCCGACAGAGCATTCCGCGCCAACGCCGTGCCAGTCGAGATCACGAACCACGCTGCGCCAAATTCAACCGGCGATCAGCGCGACCGGCTTTCCACAGCCGCAGCCGAGCAGCTCCAGACCGCTCTCGCCAACCAGCCTGAAGTCCGCCCCGAAGTGGTGGCCAGGGGCCGGGCGCTTGCGGCTGATCCGGACTATCCTTCCGCGGCGATAATCCGAAGCGTGGCCGCCGTCATCATCAGCTCGCCTGATCTCTCCGAGGAGCAGGGCTGACGTAGCTGACGAAAATGGTCGCCCAAGACCTAGCGCGAGTCTATCGCGCAAATTCGATCCTCACGGCGAGTCCAGGCCAGCTCGTGCTCCTGCTTTACGACGGAGCGCTGAATTCGCTAGCCACGGCTCGTGAGGCATTTGACCGGCCTCCGAGAGACCTGCGGCGCATAGAACTCATTAATAATAGCTTGCGCAAGGCCCAGCGAATTATCGCCGAATTGCGTGCGACCTTGGACTTCAAGGCGGGCGGCGAGTTCGCCCTTCTGATGGACCGGTTGTACGATTACCACAACCGCCGCCTGCTGGAGGCCAACCTGCGCAAACAGGTCGAACCCGTCATCGAGGTCGAAAAACTCTTGGGCGAGGTGCGGGACGCATGGGCTGAGATGCTCGACAAGCATGGCGGAGCCCGGCCCGTCGCGCCTGAGCTGGAGTCGGTGACGGCAGGCAGCCGATGAAATCCGCTGAAGCCCGATCGCCTGCCACGGCCGGGATTCCCGGCGGGCCCCTTGGATCAGCCGCCGATCCCGCCTCATGGGAAACTCCGGAGGCCACCGCCCTCAGGCTCATCGCCTCCATCGACGAGATCATGGCCCAGGAGACCATCTGTCTTCGCGCCGGCGATTGTGTCAAGGCTGCCGCTGCATCGAGCCGCGTTTCGCCCCTCATCACCCGCCTGGGCGAACTGGCAGCAGCCCATCCAGCCGCGGTTGCAAGGGCTGGATTCAGAATGGGAGCCCTGCTCGCCAGCCGCAGGGAGAACCAATCCATCCTGAGCCAGTTGCGCGAGCATTTGACGGCGGAGAGGACGCGACTTGCCGAGGCGAGCAACCGCGTGAAGAGCGTGATTCCGACCTATGCCCGGCGGGCGTCGGTTGTGCCGCGGTCGACTTTGAACGCGGCCGTTTGAGGGCTTTAGCCTGTGGCGGAACACGCCAGGCTTTTGTCGGCGTTCGAAACACGTTCTGCTGCGAGTCATCCCTACGGGACGATTCTCCGCATCGCCGTCTCCGCTCTCCGTCCGCCAGACGCAATCAACCTGCCACCGCAAGGCTCTCGTCCGAGTGAACTGCGTCCGAGTGAACCGCGTCCGACGCCCTCGCCCGGCCGTCGAGCCACAGCGAAGCAACCTGCTGCGCCTCTGTCGTCCAATCGATGCCCGGCCTTGCGTAAATCGCGTGGATGACCTCGGAGCGCGTGCCGGTCCAGCTCAGGAATACCTTCAAACACCGCGATCCGTCGGCAAGGCTGAAAGTCTGCAGGAGCACCGCCCCAAGCGTCTGGCGGACCTTGGCATCCGTCTTCGCACTCACGGCCAGCCTGGCCAGGCCGGAGTGGTAGTTGACGGAGCGCGCCGTCTCCAGTCCATCGGCCGCAACCGGCGCATCGCCACTGCGCAGTGAGTTCTCGATATCGTTCAGGAAGGAAAGCAGGCGGGTGGACATGTTAGAATGCGATTGGCCGCATGGCAAATATCGGCACAGTTGGAAGGTGCTTAAGCAGAAACCAAGTATAACATGTTTGCCGCCTTTGGCGGGGCTACCTCGGTTCAATTTGATTGAACTCGGGGTATGGGGTTGCCACCCTATTTTGCCTCCGCTCCAACCCTTATGTCGTTTGACAAGGCCCTAATCATCGAGGACGAGCCCGTCGTCCGGAACATGCTAAGCGAGATATTCTTGCGCAAGAAATGTTCCGTACAAACGGCGACGACTCTGAGCGAGGCGGAGGCCTGCGTTGCCCGCGAGTCGTTCGATTTGGTCTTCCTCGATATTCGGCTCCCGGACGGCGACGGGACGAAGTTTCTGGAGCACCTGGCGGTCCTGCCTGAGCGGCCGCTCGTCGTCGTGATGACCGGGTATGGCTCGATCGAATCGGCCGTGGCATGCATGCGCGCGGGCGCCTTCGACTACCTCATGAAGCCGTTCTCTCCGAGCCAGATCGACGTCATCATCAAGAAGGCCCAGTCTTACCGCCAGCTGCTGCAGGTGAACCGCCTTCTGAGCGACCCGGGCGACGATGGGGACGCCCTGGTGGGGCGCAGTTATGCAATGGTGCGGCTGCGACAGCTGATCGAGCGCGTCGCGCCTACGGATGCGACCGTGTTCATAAGCGGCGAAAGCGGCACGGGCAAGGAGATGATCGCCCGGGATATCTATCGGAGGAGCCCCCGCCGGCAGCAGCCGTTCATCAAGGTCAACTGCGCGGCAATCCAGGAGAATCTGATCGAAAGCGAATTTTTCGGCCATGAGCGCGGGGCTTTCACGGGTGCCACCGAGCGCCGCGAGGGCCGTTTCGAGCTGGCCCACAACGGAACACTTCTGCTGGACGAGGTGAGCGAGATTTCCGCCCCCCTTCAGGCGAAGCTCTTGCGGGTGCTCCAGGAGCGCGAATTCGAGCGGGTGGGGGGAAACCGCACGATCAAGGTCAACGTGCGCATCCTTGCGACGTCGAATCGGGACCTGCTTCGCATTGTGGAGCAGGGCCATTTCCGGCAGGATCTCTATTACCGGCTGAACGTGTTCCCGGTTTCCGTGCCGCCTCTGCGGGAGAGGCCTGAGGATATCCAGCTGCTGGCCGATCATTTCCTGCGCAGGTTTGCCCGCAAGCACGGCGTCGGCGTCGCCGGTTTCGCGGATTCGGCCCTTCGGGCGATCATGCAGTACCGGTGGCCGGGCAATGTCCGGGAACTCCAAAACGCAGTCGAGCGGGCTGTTATCCTGGCGGAGAACGGCCGATTCATTACGGCGGCGGCCCTCGGGTTGCCCGCCGCAGATGGGCAGGCAGTGCTTCCCTTTGGCTCCGACCTGGGCGCCCATGGGGGAGCGGAGGCGGACTCGGCGGACATTTCCCCGGTATCCGAGCCGCTCGCATCCTCGATCCCCGTCACATCACCCGACGGGACAGTGCTTTCCATAGCCGAACTCGAAAAGCAGGCCATTCGGGCCGCTCTCCTCAAGACCGACGGCAATCGGACGCAGGCGGCTGTACTGCTCGGGATCAGCATCCGGACGCTTCGAAACAAGCTCCAGGAATACCGGGAGGCCGGAACGCCGGTCGGATCTGCGACGGGCGAGGATTAACAGCCTCCCTGGGGCAGCATAAATCCCGCAGTTACAGCTAAACCCGGCGTCGGTACGGGCCGATAGAATTCCCGTGCCCATGCGCGTTTGTGGCTGGGCCTCCATATCCATGCCAGCGACACAGGAAATCACCGAAAGCCTGATCCGTGACAACATCGTGCGGGCAGTCGACGATGTCTTCAGGACCATGCTGGACAGCGAGGCTGTCCTGAAGCCGGCCGAGGACAGTTGCCCGGCCTGCTGGCCGACGGCTCCGGCACGGGATTCACCGGCCTCCGAGACGCATGTGGTCGGCACCGTGGGATTTCTCGGGGACGCCAGCGGTCTGCTCTACCTTTACCTTGACGAGACTTTTGCGAAGCACTGCACCTGCGTCATGCTCGGCATGAACGAGCGGGAGATCGCCGAAATCGGCGAGGCCGCCGTCAACGACGCCGTCGGCGAGCTGACCAACATGATCGTCGGCAGCTTCAAGAACGGCCTCTGCTCCGCCGGCTACTCCTGCAAGCTGACGATCCCCTCGATCCTCCGCGGGCGCAATTTCTGCATCGAGCCCATCAGCTCCGCGGAGCGAAACGTCTATTCCTTTGACTGTGCCGGACGCCGCCTGGTGGCCGACATTCTCATGAAGACGGACAATTAAAGGCGACCATGCGCAATAAAATCCTGACAGTCGACGATTCGAAAACCGTCCGCATCATCGTTAGAAAGGCCTTCAAGCCTTTCGATATTGAGCTGTTCGAGGCTTCGAACGGCGTCGAGGGCCTCGCCGTCGCGGCGAAGGACCTGCCCGATCTGATCCTCCTCGATGTCACGATGCCGGTCATGGACGGGGTGGAGATGCTGACGAAGATCAAGGCCGATCCCCAGCTCAAGGGAATACCCGTGATGATGCTCACGGCGGAAGGCGGCCGGGAGAACGTGCTCAAGATCGCGAAGATCGGCGTGCGCGACTACCTCGTGAAGCCATTCAAGGAGGAGTCGCTTCTCGAGAAGGCCGGGCGGATCATCGACCTCAAGCCCCTGGCGGAGGGGCCGGGCAAGGCGCGCTCGATTCTCGATCCGGTGGATGTCCTGATCGTCGAGGACAAGCCCGCGATCATCCAGCAGATCCAGGACGGCCTCAGGCACACGCCGTGGAAGATCCACGGGGTGACGACGCCGGCGGAGGCAATGGAGCTCTGCGCGAGGAGAGAGCCCGATCTGCTGATGATAAGCCTTTCGCTGCCGGAGGATGCCGCCTTCACGCTCTTCAGGAGCATCCGCACAAATGTGAAGCTGAAGTTCAAGCCGGTGTTCGCCCTGGTCGTGAAGACCGAAATGAACTCGCAAAGCCAGGCCCAGCAGGTCGGGTTTTCCTCGATCATCACCAAGCCGATCGACCTGCCCGAGCTGGAGGGGCGGATGGCCAAGGCTATGAATCTCGACACCTCCCTGCGGTATTTCCACATCGACGGGGACTTCCTCGTCATGAGCCTGCCCGAGAACACCACGCAGGCCGTGCTCGCCGAAGCGGCCCATTACCTGAAGCCCAAGCTGGCCGAGGCGGTCGATTCGGGCCTCAACAGGGCGATCATCGACATCCATCTTATCCGCTCGCTGCACATGGGGGTCATCAAGATCCTCATGCAGGCGATGCAAACGTGCAGGGATCTGGCGATGCATTTCACGCTGGTCGGCAACGGCCGGATCATCGCCGAGTGCAAGGGATTCGAGGACACCCGTTCGTGGGCCTTCTTCGAAACGCTCGGGGAGGCCAAGGCCCACCTCGCCGCCGCAACGGACGCCTCCGCGGCCTCAAGTCCGCCGGCCGCCGAGCCCAAGCGGCTTGTGAGCGCGTGACGCGCCGGCCCTGCGCAACCCCATGACTCTCTCCTCGGACCAGAGCGGCAGGATCGAGGAAATCCTGAACCGCCTCGTGGGCGAAATCGTGCTCGCGACGCCGGGCCGCGACGACGGCCTGATACCGTCGTACAGCCTGCTCGGGGAGCTCGCCGGCCTGTGCGAAGGCGCGCCGGGGATGAAGCTCCCGGTCGATTTGATGCGCGCCCGCCTCGAGCGCAACCTCGACCAGGCGCTGCCGTTCGATGAGGGGGTGCTCGCCGACATGCGCAAGACGATTGAAACGCTGCAGGACCTGCTGGCCGCGGCCCGGGGCGAAAGCCCCGCGCCCGGACGGGCCCAATCGCCTGGCGGCGGGGCGGCTGCCCCGCAGGCGCAGCCGCCAGGGGGCGCGCCCGAGCATCCCGGCCTGGCGCCTGACGAGATTCTTAAGATCGACCTTGGCGAGAGCCGCGAACTCCTTGCGGAGTTCCACGGCGAGGCGCTCGAGCACCTTCAGCAGATCGAGGCGGCCCTGCTTGCCCTCGAGCGCGCGCCGGACGACCAGGAGGCGCTGAATTCGATCTTCCGGTCCTTTCACACGATCAAGGGGAACGCGGGCTTCCTTTGCCTCAGGCAGATGCACCGGCTTGCCCACGAGGTGGAAAGCCTGCTCGACCTTGCCCGCAACCACAGGATCCGCGTCAATTCCGGCATCATCACGGAGATCCTCCGAAGCCGCGACGCCCTCCAGGCGCTGAACCACCAGGTGACCGTCGCCCTCGATAGCGGGCGGCTGCCCGACCGGATCATCCCGGTCAACGATCTCATCGCCGCCGTGCGCCGGCTGGCGGCGGAGGGGGCGGCCGGCCCGGCTAAACAGGGCATTGCGGCGTCACCGTCCCCGTCGCAACCCCAGGCGCCCGAGGCCGCCGTCCACCCGTGCGTTGAACTGGCCGTCTCGAAGGCAGGCGGCAGCCAGACGGTTCGCGTGAACACGGAAAAGCTGGACGCCCTCATGGACGTCGTCGGCGAACTGGTCATCGTGCAGAGCCAGCTAAACGAAACCACGCGGGCGTTCGGCCACGCAGCCCCTCCGCTGGGCGCCAATGTCAGCCAGTTGAGCCGCATCACAAAGGAACTCCAGCATACGGCCATGTCGCTGCGTATGGTGCCGATCCAGCCGATCTTCCAGAAGATGGAGCGGCTCGCCCGCGACCTGGCGCGTACCTGCGGCAAGAAGGCCGTCTTCACAACCATCGGGGGCGACACGGAGCTCGACCGGACGATGGTCGAGGAGATCGCGGACCCGCTGGTCCACATGGTCCGCAACGCCTTGGACCACGGCCTTGAGACACCCGCGGAGAGGACGGCGGCGGGAAAACCGGAGGCGGGGGCGATATCGCTCGAGGCAAGCCACCAGGGCGGGCAGGTTGTCATCGAACTGAGGGACGACGGCCGGGGCCTCGACCCGGAGAGGATCCTCGCCAAGGCGAAACGGCAGGGCCTTGTACCCGAGGAGGCCCGGCCGACGCGCGACGAGATCTTCAGCTACATCTTCCTTCCCGGGTTCTCGACGGCCGAAAAGGTGACCGCCGTCTCGGGGCGCGGTGTCGGCATGGACGTCGTCAAGCGCAACGTGGAACGGCTCCGCGGAAAGATTGAAATATTGTCGGAACTCGGCCACGGGGCCGCCTTCCAGGTGAAGCTGCCGCTCACGATGGCCATCATCGACGGGTTGATCGTCAAGGTGGGGGACGACCGGTTCATCCTTCCAAGCACCTCCGTGCAGAGGGCCCTGCGTCCGGCCCGCGAAAACATCTCCACCGTGAGGGGATGCGGCGAAGTCCTGGACCTGCGCGGGCGCATTTTCCCCCTCTTCAGGCTCGACCGTCGGTTTGGGATCGCATCGCGCGCGAAGGATCCCTGGGACGGCATTGTCGTCATCGTCGAGGCCTCGGACCGGATTTTCGCCTTGCTCGTCGACGAAATGGTGAGCAAGCAGGAAGTCGTAATCAAGAACTTGGGAAGCTACCTGCAGGGGCTCCCCGGGGTCGCCGGCGGCGCCATCCTCGGCGACGGAAGCATTGCGCTCATCCTCGACCCCGGCGCGTTTTTGCAGGCGGCTTGAACACGACCCAATGGATGCATCACACCCAGCCCCGACACTCGAACAGGTCTGCGCGCAGGCCCTCAAGCTCCCCTGCGCGCCCGCCCTGCTGCCGCAGCTGATGGCGGCGGTGCAGGAGGAGGAAAGCACGGCCGGGGAGATCGAGCGCATCATCCAGCTCGACAGCGCCCTGGCCGCCGCGACGCTCCGGCTGGCCAATTCCGCGCACTACGGCACCCGCGAGCCCGTGGAGTCGCTCGAGCAGGCGATCGTCATGCTCGGCCACAAGGAGATCTACCGGCTCGCCTCGCTGACGATGGTGAGCCGATGGGAGTCCGTGCACTCGCAGGCCCTTCCGTGGGAGCCGGGCGAATACGCGCGGCACGCGCTGTGCACCGCGCTTGCGGCGGAGGTTCTCGCCGAGGCGGGCGAGAAATGCGACCCGCAGGTGGCCTACACGGCCGGACTTGTCTGCGACATAGGGAAGCTGGTCCTCGCCTTTGTGTGCGCGCCATTCTACCCGATGATCTGCGCGTGGGCCAGGCAGGATGCCCATACTTGGGAGGAGGCCGAAAGGACGATCCTCGGCTACGACCACGCCGAGATCGGCGCCCGGCTCCTGCGCGCCTGGCATTGTCCGGAGAAATTCGCCCAATTGGTCGAGTTTCAGCTGGTTCCCGAGGAGGCGCCGTCCGGCGTCCTGCCGCTGCTGGCCGACCTTCACGCCGCCAAGTACCTCGCCGTGTCGCTCGGGCCGGGAGTCACCGAAGGCGGCTTCCTTTTCGCCCTTCACGGCGCCTTCCTGACCGAATGGGGCTTCACCGCGGATTTCCTCGAGGAGGCGATGATCGAGGTGCGCGAGCGCGCCGTCCGGCGCATGGGCGACCGCCTCTCCCACGGGGCCTTCAGGACTTGAAGCAGAAAAGACCTCAGGCCTCCAGTATTGAAATGGCTGCCATTTCAATACTGGAGGCCTGAGGTCTTTTCTGCGGCTCACGCCGGCTTGGCAATCACCGCAAGCGCCTCTGCCGCCACGACCTTGTCGATGTCCAGAAGGGTTTTCACCTGCCCCTTGACCTTCGCCAGGCCGAGCAGGTAGTCGGTGCTGATCTTCGTTCCGAAATCCGGGGTCGGCTCGATTTCCTCGGCCGAAAGCGTCATCACCTCCTCGACGCGGTCCACAATCAGGCCCATCTGCACCATCTGCTCGGAGGACAGGCGCACCTGGACCACCACGATGCACGTGCGTTCGGCGAACTCGGCGCGCACGCCGAACTTCACGCGCAAGTCGATGACCGGGATCACGCGGCCGCGCAGGTTGATCACTCCCTTCACGAAGTCGGGCACCTGCGGAACCGGGGTGATCTTCTGCATGCGGATGATCTCGCGCACACGAAGGACGGCGATGCCGTACGATTCGTTGTCGAGGCCGATGGCAAGGTATTTTCCCGCCTGTATTGTCGCATGCTTGGGACCTGTCGTGGCTGTGCTCATCGGTGGAATGGGGACGCCCCGGCGGATTTGGCCGCCGTTGCGCCACCTACATCATCGGCTCGCGAAGGCCGGGCTTTAACCCCGGTTTCGTGACGGATGCTGGCTAGGGGTCACGCGAGTGAGAACTCGCTCTGGCCGTGCGGGGTCTTGAGCGTCAGGCGGCCCGTGGCCAGCTCCAGCTGCACCATCCGGTTGACCGTGCCGCGCAGGTCCGCGTTGTGGACGGGAATTCCCATCCGGGCGAGGATCTCAAGGGTGACCTGGACATTGCGCTCGCCGATTCGGAAAGGGTCGTTGCCGCCGATCACGCTCGCCCCTCCGGCGAGGTGTATCCTGAGCCGGCCCGCATCCGCCCGAAAGATCATCAGATGGCGGAAGAAAAAGGGCAGGCCCGTGTCGGCAAACATCGCCGGCTGCGTGGCGGCCTTCTCCGTGGAGATCTTCGATTCCGGCAGCATCAAGTGCAGGATGCCGCCGACCCTCAGGACCGGGTCATAGGCCGTCACCGCGACGCAGGAACCGAGAGCATAGGTGCTCAGGGTTGCCGCAGGCTGGTTGGAAACAGCCATGTCCCCGACGCCGACGACGACCCGTTGGGCGAGAATCGATGCTGGGGCGGGTGAACCCATGCTGGGAAAAGGGGTTGAAACGGGGGTCTTGAGAACGGAGGAAGCGCGGCCATAGGCAGGGCCTAGGAGTAGACAAGGAGGCGCTGGCTGATCGGTGTCACCTCGTTGTGGTTCCGGATCTTCGCGATGACTCCGGGCCCGAGGACCTGACCCTCGCCGACGAGGAGCAGCCCGTGCGGGCTGTAGATGCCCGATGCCAGCGTCATTCCGGGCTGCAGCTCCTCGAGGAGGATCTCGCTCACCTGGCGGGGCAGGCTGACAAGATGCGTGACCTTCAGAAACAGACGCACGGCCTCCGGATCATATTCGCGCCCGGACTCCGCCAGAATCGCCTCGGTCGCGGCGGGCTTTGGAAGCCCGGATTCGACGAATCCAACGGCGACCGCCAGGCACCGGGCGGGCCACGGGATCGCCGAACCCTCGAGGCCGTCCGGATACCCCGTGCCGTTGAAGCACTCGTGATGCGCGCGGATCGTCTCGCCCACATTCGTGCGCGGATCGACCAACGCCGCGAGCGTCTGGCTGTAGATCGGGTGATGGCGGAGCATGGCGCGCTCGCGGTCGCTCAGCTGGTCGAACGAGCGCTTGTTGCGGAAGCAGCGGAGCAGCTCGCGCGGGACGCCGATCAGCCCCAGGTCGCACAGCCACGCCGCCGAGCGCAGGATGTGCCTTTCGTCGCCATTGAAGTGCTCGGTCTCGGCCATTTTGTTCGCGAATTCGACCAGGGCCTTGGCCTGGCTGCCCAGGATGGGATCGTAGGCCGTCAGGATTCGGCGGCACAGTTCGAGCGAGTTCTCGAATCGCGCCGTCAACTCGCCGTTTGCGGCGTCGAGCTGCTCGCGCTGGCTTTCCAGGTCGTGGACCTTCGCCTCGAGGCTTTGATTGGCGGCCTTGAGCTCCCCGTTCAGGCGCGCGGTTTCCGCCTGGAGGGAGAGATTGCGTTCAGCCAGATCGTGCCTCTGGATGCCGTCGCGCACCGTGGCGATCAATTCCTCCCTCAGCCAGGGTTTGGCGATGAAGCGGTAGATCTCCCCGCGGTTGATGGCATCGACGACTGTCGGCAGGCTGAGCACGGCCGTGAGGAGGATGCGCGAGCTGTGCGGGCGCAGCCGCCGGCACTCCACGAGAAAGTCCAGTCCCGCCATCTCCGGCATCCTCTGGTCGGAAATGATGACCGCGAAGTCCTGTTCCTCGACCAGGCAGAGGGCCTTCACGGGGCTTGCGCTCGCCGTGACGTGCAGGCCTTCGCGCTCGAGCGTGGACTTGAGGGTGGCGAGGACAATCTGCTCATCCTCGACGATCAGGACGGAATTGGGAGTGGGGTTCGTGTTCATGGCGGGCCTTCGGCGGCGCCCGCCGCCACACGGGCGCAGGACTGCCAGTTTTGGATGAGGTACGGGGCTATATGGTCAAGGCCGAGCAGGGTCTGGGCGGCCCCATTTTCATAGGCCGCCCGCGGCATGCCGTAGACCACGCTGGTCTTCTCGTCCTGGGCGAACGTGGTCGCCCCATGCTCCCGCAGGCGGAGGAGGCCCTCGGCGCCGTCCCGGCCCATCCCGGTCAGGACGCCGGCTATGCAGTGGGCCCCGGCGCCCGTTTCGGCCGCGGACTTGAAGAGGAGGTCGACTGCGGGCCTCTGGTGCCAGATCGGCGGTCCATCCACAACGCGAACCGAATAGGTGTTGGCCGAGCGGTGGAGGAGAAGGTGATAATTGCCGGGCGCGACGAGCACCGTGCCGGGTGCCAGCGCGTCCCCATCGGCGGCCTCGCGCACCTCCAAGGCGCAGTTCTGGTTCAGGCGTTCCGCGAACGCCTTTGAGAAAAGGGCTGGGATATGCTGGACGACGGCGATTCCCGGCATGCCCGCCGGCAGCGAGCCCAGCACCTCGTGGAGCGCCTCGACCCCTCCGGTGGAGGCGCCGAGCAAGATGACGGCCCGAGGATCGGAAGGCCCGGACCGGGAAGAGCCCGGGTTAGCCCCGCCGCGGGCGCCCGGCTCGTCTGCCGCCGCGACCACCCTGCGGCTCGGCCGCGGCCGGGCTCGCGCGGCCGCCTTGACCTTTAGGATCAGCTCCGGGCCGACCGTTCCGAATGAGCACGAGGCCCCCGGCTTTCCGATCACGTCGACGGCACCGAGGCGCAGGGCCTCGAGCGCAAACTCCGATCCGCGCTGGGTCAGCGAGCTCATGACGACGACCGGGATCGGCCGGCTTTCCATGATCAGTGCGAGAAAGGTGAGTCCGTCCATCCGCGGCATCTCGAGGTCCAGCGTGAGAACGTCGGGCGACGACCGGGCGATCTGGTCGCGCGCCTCGTAGGGATCAGCTGCGGCGCCGACGACCGTGATCTCCGGGTCCGAGGACAGGACATCGCGCGCCATCCGGCGCACAAGCGCTGAATCATCAACGACAAGGACACGTATTTTTCCGGTGGAATTCACGCGGCGATGGGCCGGCGGTAGATGGCCGATTCGACGAGCTGCAGGCCGTGGGCGATGTTGGCCAGACTTTCGGAATGCCCGACAATGAGATAGCCGCCCGGAACGAGCTGGCGGGCCAGCTTGGCGATAAGTTCGGCCTGGGTGTCCCGGTCGAAATAGATCATGACATTGCGGCAAAAAATGACATGCATGGGCTCGGAAAAGGGGGGCGGACCTTCCAGTAGATTGAGATGGCGAAAGGTGACCCGGGTGTGGAGCGAGGGCTTGATCCGAAAGTTGCCCTCCTGCGGGCCGATGCCCCGCTGAAAGTAATGCATTGCCCAGGGCGGCGTCTTTTCGATGACCGATTCGCCCTTGTAGACCGCCTTTTGCGCCGCATCGAGCATGCGCATCGAGATATCCGTGGCTTCGACGTGCCAAGACCAGCTCGCCGGGTTGACCGCGTCGTCGAGGGCCATGGCCAGGGAGTAGGGCTCCTCGCCCGAGGAGCAGGCCGCGCTCCACGCATAGAGGCGCGGCCACCGCTCCCTTTTGGAACGCTCCGACATTTCGGGTACGATCCGGGACCGGACGAATTCGAAGTGCGACCCCTCGCGGAAGAAGAAGGTGTGGTTTGTCGAGATCGCGTCGATCAGGCGCACGCACTCCTCCTCCTGGCCCGGGGACCTCAGGAGGTCGCAATAATCGCCGACGGAGGCTGTCTGCGTCTCACGCAGGCGCTTGGCCAGACGCGCGGCCACCAACTCGCGCTTGCGGTTGTCGAGATGGATGCGGCTGCGTTTGTAGACCAGGGTGCGAATGAATTCAAAGTCACATTCCCTCATGAGGCGTGTCACTATCCCCATGGCTATCGGCACAAAGGGATCGCGATGAAGCGCCGGGCCCGTGACTTTGCGGGTGGTGGACCCGGGAAGTCGGCAAATATTGCCGCCGCCGGCGCGCATGCGGAGAGATCGAATCAAAGGAATTTTTAGAGAGTGTATTGATATACGCTTCAACGCGTTATCGATGTAGCAGTGTCTCTGGCACGCGCTCTGCCTTACGGGTGCAATCATGATCCAATCGATCTTCCCAACGGATGGCGACTATCAGTTGGCCCGGAAGCTCCTGGATTCGGCGGCGTTGCGCCAGAGTGCGATTGCCGCGAATATCGCCAATGCGGAGACGCCCGGCTACCACCGGGTCGACGTCTCGGGCAGTTTTGCCGCGCAGCTCAAGGCGAGCATCGAGACCGGCGGGGGCCTGAAGACGGCGGATTCGCTCCAGCCGACGATATCGGAGGACACCCAGGCGCGCGCGGTCAGGCCCGACGGAAACAACGTCGAGATCGAGCATGAACTGCTGGCGATGAACCGCAACTCGGTCGAGTACGAATACCTCACCGACGTCGTCTCCTACAACATCAAGCAGCTGAAGATGGCGATAGCCGGCACGGTGTCTTGACCTGACCGCCCGGCCCATTTCCGCACCATGAACCTCATCGCCGCGACCGACATCACTGCAGACGCCCTTTCCGCCCAGAAGACCCGTCTCGACATCGTCGCCCAGAACATCGCCAACGCCCAGACGACGCGCACGCCGGCCGGAGGCCCCTACCAGCGCCAGGTCGTTTCGTTCGAGACGGAACTGCTCAAGCAGACCGGCGGCGCCTCGCTTGAAACGGTGAAAGTCGCCAGCATCACCCCGGACACGACCCCCGGGCAGCAAGTCTACAATCCGCAGCACCCGGATGCCGGACCGGACGGCATGGTCACCATGCCGAACGTGAACCTCGCCTACGAAATGGTCGACCTGATCACCGCTTCCCGCGCCTACGAGGCCAATCTGTCATTTGCGAAGGACGCGCGGACGCTCGCGCAGAAAACCCTCGAAATAGGGAAATAAGCCATGCTGCCCATCGGCCCGCTCAATCCCGCGCTGACGTCCCTCCCGCTTTCGCGCCCCGAGGCGCTGACGGGCTCCCCCGCGGGCGGCCTCGACGGAATCCAGCCGGCGCCCGGCTCGCCGAACGGCTTTGGCACGATGCTCGACGGCCTGGTCAACCTCGTGGACCAGAAGCAGGCCGCGGAGCAGGTGACCACCCAGAAGGTCCTGCTTGGCGACACCGACCAGCTGCACCAGAGCGTCATCGCGATGCAGGAAGCCTCGGTCGCCCTGTCCCTGATGGTGCAGGTCCGCAACAAG
>Ga0302320_10011092_pt1 | contig 19149 bp, 12 predicted proteins | sample Bog_T0_3_FD_202130 | JGI IMG/M metagenome (GOLD analysis project Ga0302320, IMG submission 202130) | Peat permafrost microbial communities from Stordalen Mire near Abisko, Sweden - Bog_T0_3 | ecosystem: Environmental > Terrestrial > Soil > Wetlands > Peat | place: Sweden: Abisko, Stordalen Mire... | reverse complement strand
GGATTCTTTGAACGGGTCAGGGATTTCGTCGGGCGCTTTCCGTCGCGGGTGGATGAGTATGAGAACTTGTTGACGGGAAATCCGATTTGGATGATGCGGACCAAGGGCGTGGCGCGTATCACGGCGGAAGACGCGATTGCTCTGGGTGCCAGCGGACCGACCTTGCGGGGCAGCGGGGTGGATTTCGATTTGCGGCGCGATATGCCGTACTCCAGTTATGAGAAGTTCCAGTTCAAAGTTCCGGTAGCGACCGAAGGCGACGTTTTCTCGCGGTATATGTGCCGGGTGCGAGAGCTGCGCGAATCGAATGCGATCGTGAAGCAGGCGCTGGAAGGGATGCCTGAAGGTCCCATTAAGGCGGACGCTCCGGGAATTGTTCTGCCCGACCGCGAGAAGATGAAGACGCAGATGGAAGCGCTCATCTACCACTTCAAGATTATTACCGAGGGCTTTGCGGTGCCGCCGGGCGAGGTTTATCAGGCGGTGGAATCTCCGCGCGGCGAGATGGGCTACTACATTGTGAGCGATGGGACGGCGAAACCGTATCGCGTGCATATGCGGGCAGCTTGCTTGGCGAATTTGCAGGCGTTGCCGAAGATGTGCGAGGGCGGACTCCTGGCGGACGTGGTGGCGGCCATTGGATCGATTGACATTGTGCTGGGGGAGATCGACCGGTGAGGAATTGAGCGATCAGGTGATCGGGTGATTTTGCGATTTGAAACCGATCGAAGGAATGGTTGGGAGCAGTCAGCCGGCGCAGCTTCGTGATCGGACTAAAGCATTTGCTTTGCGTGTGATCCGGCTTTACCGCTCGCTGCCTTACAAGCCTGACACTCAGGTTTTAGGGAAGCAGTTGCTGCGTAGTGGAACGTCGGTGGCGGCGAATTATCGCGCGGTCTGCCGAGCCAGATCGAAGGCGGAATTTATTGCGCGAATTGGTATTGTGGTTGAGGAGGCCGACGAAACAATTCTTTGGTTGGAGCTTATGACGGACTCGGGAATTATTTCATCGGCAAAGACGGAGGCGTTATTGAAGGAAGCGAACGAATTGACGGCGATATTTGCCGCGTCGCAAAGAACCGCGAGGAACGCAGCATGAGCTTTTCAATTGCCCGATGGCTCGATCGCCCAATCGCTCAATCTCTATGAAGTTTTCTGAAGAGTTCGAAACGCGGTTTACCGAGATGGTGCCGCACTATCCGACGAAGCGGTCGGCGCTGGTGCCCACACTTCTTTACGCGCAGGATGAAGTTGGATTTTTGTCCGACGAAGTGATTTTAGAGATTGCGGGACGCCTCGATTTGACCGAGCTCGAAGTTCGCAACGTGATCAGCTACTACTCGATGCTGACCACGAAGCCGCGCGGGAAATTTAACGTGCAGGTGTGCACGAACATCAGTTGCCTGGTGCGCGGCGGCGAAGAGATTTTGCGGCATTGTTCGAAGAAGCTGGGAGTTCCGAATCGCGGAACCACGCCCGATGGTCTGTTCACGCTTGAAGAAGTGGAGTGCATCGGCGCGTGCAGTTGGGCTCCGGCGGCGCAGGTGAACTATGACTTTCATGAGAACCTGACCGTGGAGAAGATGGACAAAGTACTCGAGTACTACAGAACGCGGTAACGAGGAAAGGATTTAGTAATTGTGTAATTTTGTAATTTGGTAATTTGAAAACCTTGGGCCCCGAAAAGAACACCGGTTCTTAAATTACACAATTACCAAATTACAAAATTACAATTTACTCAATGGCAACTCTCGTTTCACATCCCGATGAGATAAAGGTCGTCTCTAAGCGCTTCGGCATGGGCGCGACGAACCTCGACCGCTATCTCGAACTGGACGGCTACAAGGCCGTGCAGAAGGCGCTCGCCATGGAACCGGATGCGATTGTGAATGAGGTGAAAGCCTCCGGGTTGCGCGGACGCGGCGGAGCGGGCTTCTCGACGGGCATGAAGTGGTCGTTCGTTCCCAAGGTCTCGGCGAAGCCGAAATATGTTTTGTGCAACGGGGACGAGAGCGAACCGGGCACATGCAAGGATCGATTGATTTTTGAACAAGACCCGCATTCGATCATTGAAGGTGTGATGATCGCGGCGATGGCCGTGGGCGCGGCCAGTGGATATATCTATGTCCGCGGCGAATATCGATACTTGTCGATCATCATGCAGAATGCGATTCGCGAAGCCTATGCTCGAGGATTTATCGGGAAGAATATTTTCGGCAGCGGCCGCGATCTCGATATTTTCTGGCACGGCGGCGCCGGCGCGTACGAAGTGGGAGAAGAATCGGCGCTGATGGAATCGCTCGAAGGCAAGCGCGGCATTCCGCGAATTCGGCCGCCCTTCCCCGCTGTGGTTGGCCTCTGGGGCGGCCCGACAGTGATTAACAATGCCGAAACGCTGGCCAATGTTCCGCACATTATTTTGGGTGGGGGCGAGTGGTACGCCAAGCTGGGCACTCCGAAAAATGGCGGCACGCGTCTATTTTGTTTGAGCGGCAATATTGCGAAGCCCGGAGTCTACGAACTGCCTATGGGCTACAACTTGAAAAAGATGATTTATGACGTGGGCGGCGGCATTCCCGGCGGGCGCGGGCTGAAGGCCGTGGTTCCGGGAGGGTCGTCGTGTCCGGCGCTGAAGGCCGACGAAATTGACGTCGCGATGGATTTCGATTCGGTGGCGAAGGCCGGATCGATGCTGGGTTCGGGCGGCGTGGTCGTGGTCGATGATCAGCAGTGCATCGTGAAGTTCGCGCTGCGGACCATGAAGTTTTACAAGCACGAGAGTTGCGGATGGTGCATCCCGTGCCGTGAAGGTACGGACTGGCTGGAGAAAACTTTGACCCGCTTCCATCGCGGCGGCGGAATGAAGAAAGACATCGACAACATGCAGTACCTGGCGGAGAACATGCTGGGACGGACGTTCTGTCCGCTGGGCGATGCGGCGGCGATGCCGACGATCGCATTCGTGAAAAAATTCCGGCAGGAGTTTGAGGATCATCTGGACGGCAAGCCGTGCCCGTATGAGAAGGAAGGCGCGGAGTTGGAAGTGGAGGCATTGAGTCATTGAGCGATCGGGTCATTTTGCGATTGAAAATCCAAAGCCAATAGATGTCGATTTTTCAATCGCACAATCACCCGATCGCTCAATCGCTCAATATTTATGGCTGACGTAACACTCACAGTTGACGGCAAGAAAATCACGGCTCCGGCCGGGACGCTCCTTATTGAGGCGTGCAAGACCGTGGGCATTGAAGTGCCTTCGTTCTGCTATTACCCCAACTTGTCTCTGCAGGGCGCTTGCCGCATGTGCCTGGTGAAGATTGAGAAAATGCCCAAGCTGCAAACCGCATGCACGACGGTGATCGGCGAAGGCATGGTCGTGACTTCCGACAGCGATGAGATCAAGCAGGCGCGCAAGTCGATGCTGGAGATGCTGCTGGGAAACCATCCCCTGGATTGCCCGGTGTGCGATGCGGGGGGCGAGTGCGAATTGCAGGACATGACTTTCACTTACGGTGCGGCCGAGTCGAAGTTCATGGAGGCGAAGAATCACAAAGAGGAACAGCAGTGGTCGCCTGTGGTTTTCTTTGACCGTCCGCGCTGCATTCTCTGTTACCGGTGCGTGCGCGTATGCGGCGAGGGGATGGATGTCTGGGCGCTCGGGGTGCAGAACCGCGGCGTGAGTTCGATCATCGCTCCCAATAAAGAAGACCATCTCGAGTGCGAAGAGTGCGGCATGTGCATCGATATTTGCCCGGTGGGCGCGCTGACTTCGGGTGCATATCGCTACAAGACACGGCCGTGGGAGATGAAGCATGTGGGGACGATCTGCACGCACTGCGGCGACGGTTGCAAGACCACGCTGGGCGTGCGCCGCGCCGACACTGGCCTGGAGATCGTGCGCGGAGATAATCGCGACAAAAGTGGAACCAACGGCGATTTCCTATGCATCAAGGGACGCTACGCGTTCGATTTTGCCAATCACGAAGACCGGCTGACCAGACCATTGATTCGCAAAGAAGGCAAGCTCACTCCGGTGACATGGGAAGAAGCGTTTGAGCTGATTGGAAAGAAGTTTTCCGAAGTTCGCGATCGCGATGGCGGCTCTGCGATCGGCGTGATCGGATCAAACCGCACCACCAACGAAGAGAATTATCTGCTCTCGAAGTTTGCCCGCGTGGTGTTGCAGACGAACAACGTCGATCATCACCGGACGGCCGACTTCCCTGCCCTGGCGGCGGCGCTTCGAGGTGAGACCGATGCTACGGCGAGCATGGCGGATGTGTTCACGGCGCCTGCGATTCTATTGATCGGCAACGATCCCACGGAGCAGCATCCGCTGCTGGCCTGGCAGATTCGCAACAACGTACGGCTGCATCGAGCCAAGCTGTATGTGATCAACGCGAAATCCATCAAGCTACGGCGGCAGGCTGCGAGCTTTACCGAGATTTCCGAAGGGGCAGAAGGAAAGGTTGCGGCTTTCCTTGCAGGCGATGACGCGGTCGCCGATTCACTCGCCAGTTCCTCCACCGGTAAGGAGGCGTGGGTCGCGTTGCGCGAGCAACTGCGTGGGGAAAAGAATCTGCTGATCGTGTTCGGGTCGGAGTTGCGCGGAGGTGATCTTACAAGCCTCGTGAAATTCGGAGCCGGGATCGAAGGGGCCAAGTTTATTTGCCTCGCCGACTACGCCAACTCGCGCGGCGCGGCGGACATGGGTTTGTATCCGGACTTGCTGCCGGGCTATCACCCAGCGGCGCATGTTGCTGGGTTCGATCCCGGCCTGTTTCATGAAGAGTGGGGAAATATTCCGCAAGAGTCCGGCCTCGATCTGGCGGGCATGGTGGCAGCGGGCAAGGCGGGCAAACTGCGGGCTTTGTATGTTGTCGGCTCGAATCCGATTGGACGCGGGTCGATCGATCCCTTCGCGTTCTCGAATACTTTTGTCGTCGTGCAGGATATGTTTCTAACCGAAACCGCGGTCATGGCCGACGTGGTCATGCCGGCGGCGAACGCCTATGAAAAGCAAGGCACGTTCACCAATACTTGCGGCGATCTGCAATTAGTAAAGAAGGCGGGCGAAGTCACCGGCGCGAAGCCGGATTTTGAGATGATTGTGCGCATTGCGGACGCACTCGGCTTTGAAGTCCGCAAACTCGTTCCCTTTGGCCCCGGCACGCGCGTGGATATGGGGCAGTCGCGCGGAGCGCAATCGGGCGAAGCGGACCGCCATGCCATATGGCTCGAGGCGAATGGATTGGAACCGCGGTTAAGCCCATTCGATCCCATGGCAATTTTGGATGAGATTCAGCGGCTGGTGCCGGGATATGACGTGTCGCGCCTGAACTTGCTCGCCGGAAACAGCCAGCATACTTCGCTGGCAAATATGGGCCCCAGCGCGATGCACAAGCCCGGGAACATTTCCCCGGCGAACGACGATCTGTTTAGTTCCGGCACGTTGGGACGATACTCGCGCACGTTGAAATCCGTGATGGAAAGTCACGAAGTCAAACCCGCCGCAGTCGCAGCGGACTGAGGGAACGAATTTGTAATTTTGTAATTGAGTAATTGAGTAAGTTGAAACAAACATCCGTGAGCTTTGAGCAGGAAAATGCGAACAATTAAGACGAGCCGCTTTTCAATTGCAGAATTGCCGAATTACAAATTACCAAATTACTCGATTGCCAAATTACAAATTACCCAATTACCAATCAAGAAATGACTTTGTCTCCTGCAATGTTCATCCTGGTGTCGGTGATCAAGTCGTTGATCATCCTGGTGGTGCTGCTGACCGCGGTCGCCTACACGGTATGGCTGGAGCGCAAAGTCGTCGGCCGCATGCAGAACCGCTGGGGACCGACGCGGGTCGGCCCCTTCGGGCTGCTGCAACCCGCGGCCGATGGATTGAAATTTCTTTTCAAGGAAGACCTGACGCCGCCGCACGTGTACAAGCCGCTGTTTCTGGCGGCGCCGATGATGTCCGTAATTTTTGCCCTGACGTCGATTGCGGTAATCCCGTTTGGCAATTCGATCCGGCTTTTCGGCTATGACATTCCGATGCAGATTACCGATGTCAACATCGGACTGCTGGTGGTGCTCGGGGTCACTTCGCTGGGCGTCTACGGCGTGGCGCTGGCGGGCTGGTCGTCCAACAACAAGTATTCGCTGCTGGGCGGATTGCGGGCGAGCGCGCAGATGGTCAGTTACGAGATTGCATTGGGGCTTTCTCTGGTGGGAGTTCTGATCCAGGCGGGAAGCTTCAGCTTGCGGGATATTGTGGATTCGCAGGGCGGAGTATTTTGGGGATTTATTCCGCGCTGGAATATTTTTCATGGTCAACTGATTGGTTTCTTTATTTATCTGATGGCGGCGTACGCGGAGACCAATCGCATTCCGTTCGATTTGCCCGAGGCCGAGACGGAGCTGGTCGCGGGATATCACACGGAGTACAGCTCCATGAAGTTTGCCATGTTCTTCATGGCCGAGTACGCCAACATGATCACGGTGGCCTGCATTGCGACACTGCTGTTTTTCGGAGGCTGGCGCGGGCCGCTGGCCGGGCCTCCTCTTATACAGTCGTTGCTGCCGCTATTCTGGTTCGGCATCAAGATTTTCGGATTTCTCTTTCTTTATATATGGGTGCGCGGGACGTTGCCGCGCTTCCGCTACGATCAACTGATGGCTTTCGGCTGGAAGTTTCTGCTGCCGCTGGCGATCGCGAATCTGGTGGTGACGGCGATTTTCGTGGCCTGGTAGTAAACAAGTTCTCAGTTCTCGGTTCTCAGTCAGAGGCCAAGGGTTCTGCCTGAGAAATAGCCTGCAAGGGTTTTCTGAGAACTAAGAACTAAGAACTGAGAACTAAGAACTGACTCATGCATCTCTTATTGTTTTTAGCGTTCGGAGCCGTATGCGTCGGCGGGTCGATCAACCTGCTGGTGCAGAAGCATCCGATCAACAGCGCGCTGTCGCTGATCGCTGTGATGGCGGCGCTGGCTGGGGAATATCTGCTGTTGGGCGCCGAGTTTGTCGCCGCCGTGCAGGTCATTGTGTATGCGGGCGCGATCATGGTGTTGTTCGTTTTTGTGATCATGCTGTTGAATGCTGGAGTCGAAGAAGGGACGAAGGGAAGCCGCGTCGCCGTTCTGCTGGGTATTCCGGGGATGCTTACCGGAGTCCTGCTGGCGGTCTGGGTAATGGTCCGCCATTCCGGCACCGAATCCGTTCCGATCGGCGCTTTGCCGGGACATCCCAAGGATATTGCGCGGCTTTTGTTTCATGATTTTCTGCTGCCCTTTGAAGTCACTTCCGTGTTGATCCTGATCGCCATCATGGGGGCGGTGGTACTGGCGAGCAAGCCCGAATCCACGGGGCGGAAGGTGAATTAATGGTGAGCTCATGGTGAACTCGTACGTGCCGCTCTCGTATTACCTGCTGCTCAGCGGGTTCCTGTTTGCCTGCGGAGCGGTGGGGTTTCTGATCAAACGCAATATCATCACCATCTTCATGTCGATTGAGTTGATGCTCAACGGCGTGAATCTTTCCTTCGTTGCGTTCGCGGCGCACTGGCACGCGCTGGCCGGGCAGATATTTGTTTTCTTCGTGATGGTGGTGGCGGCGGCGGAAGCGGCGGTGGGACTGGCGATCATTATTTCGATTTACCGCACGCGCGAAACGCTGGATGTGGACCAGGTGAACCTGCTCAAGCTATGAACCCATCGCTCAATCTATGGCTGATCCCGGTTCTGCCGCTGGCGGGGGCCGCGATCAACGGCTTCTTCGGGAAGAAATCCTCCCGTCAGGCCGTGACCACCATCGCTCTTTTCTTTAGCGGCGCGGCGTTGGCCATGGCGTCGTGGGTGGCGATGCGGTTTTCATCGTTGTCACTTCCCTATCACGAGTTTTTTGCGCACTGGATCCGCATTACCGGTTTTAGCGCCGACTTCGCTTTCTTTCTCGATCAACTTTCGCTGGTCATGCTGCTGGTAGTCACTGGCGTCGGATTTCTCATCCACATTTATTCGGTTGGCTACATGTGGGACGACCCAAGTTTTTACCGCTTCTTCACCTACCTGAATCTGTTCATGTTTTTCATGCTGACGCTGATCCTGGCCGACAACTATCTGCTGATGTTTATCGGTTGGGAGGGAGTTGGGCTGGCGTCGTATCTGCTCATTGGATTCTGGTTCACCAAAGATTCGGCGGCATCGGCGGGCAAAAAAGCGTTCCTCGTGAACCGGGTCGGCGACTTTGGATTCATGATCGCGCTGTTCCTGATGATCAAGCACTTCGGATCGCTGAATTTTGCGCAGGTGTTCGAGAGCGTGAAACCCATGGGCGCAGAGACTGCGGGCGCGGGATTGCTCTCGGCGATTGGTCTCCTGCTGATGGTGGGCGCCTGCGGAAAGTCGGCGCAGATTCCGCTCTACATATGGCTGCCGGATGCGATGGAAGGTCCTACGCCGGTTTCAGCTTTGATTCACGCGGCGACCATGGTGACGGCGGGCGTGTACATGGTCTCGCGCTCGCACCTGATTTTCGAACGCGCGCCAACGGCGTTGATGGTGGTCGCGATCATTGGAACGCTAACGGCTTTCTTCGCAGCCACGATCGGCATCGCGCAAACCGACATCAAGAAAGTTCTGGCCTACTCGACCGTCTCGCAACTGGGTTACATGTTCATGGCATGCGGCGTGGGAGCGTTCTCGGCGGGAATTTTCCATCTGATGACGCATGCGTTTTTTAAGGGACTGCTCTTTCTCGCGGCAGGTTCGGTGATTCACGCGGTGGGCGGCGAGCAGGACATGCGCCAGATGGGCGGCCTGCGCAAGAAGATTCCGTGGACGTTCTGGACGATGACGGCGGGAACTTTGGCGATCGCTGGAATCCCCGGTCTGGCGGGCTTCTTCAGCAAGGATGAAATTTTGTGGCGGGCGTATCAGGCGAGTTGGGTTTACTGGCTCGTCGGCTTGGTCACGGCATTCATCACTTCGTTCTATATGTTCCGGCTGTGGTTCATGACATTCTTTGGCGAGTATCGCGGCGCGGCGAAGAGTGCACAGGATCAAGACGCCCACTCCGCACACGATGCGCATTCCGGTCACGGGCACGGCGGCATTCATGAGAGTCCGCGCACGATGGTGATTCCGCTCGTACTTCTTGCGGTACTGTCGGTGGTCGGAGGATACGTTGGCGTTCCAGGGTCGCTGGGAGGCAGCAATCGCTTCGATAAGTTTCTCGGGCCGGTGTTCCACGGAAGCGCTCCGGCGGGCGCGAATCACTCTGCACTGGGAGAGAAGGGCGCGTCGGAACAAACCACGGAGGAAGCGGAGCCGAAGCAAGGGGCATCGACCGAGTTGATTTTCACCGCGATTTCGGTGCTGGCGGCGCTGCTCGGCTTGGGGCTCGCGTGGCTGCTGTATTACCGCAAACCGCAATTGCCGCACAGAATTGCAGATGCTATGCCAGGGCTCTATCGGACGCTGGTCCACAAATATTACGTGGATGAATTTTACGCTGCGCTCATCGTGAATCCGCTGATCGCCGGTTCGACGCGGATTCTGTGGCAGGACGTAGACCGAAAGATAATCGACGCAGCGGTGAATGACGCTGGATCCGCGGCACGCCATGCTTCCGAGGAAGCGCGACGCATGCAATCCGGCAACCTTCGCTCGTATGCGGGATGGATCGTGGCTGGGTCGGCGGCGGTGGTTGCATTCATGATCTGGATGTGGACGGGATCGCGATGAAGACGGACGATCTGAGCTCTATCATTCTGACGCTGGTGACCTTCGCTCCGCTGGTGGGCGCGCTGCTGCTCATGTTTCTGCCGCGCCGCGACCGCGACATTCGAATCTTCTCTCTGGTTATTTCGCTGCTGACTTTTGTTTTATCGCTGCATCTTGCGGTCTATTTCCGGCGCGGACAAAGCGGCTTTCAGTTTGCGGTCGACAAGCAATGGATTACGACGCCGAACATTCATTACCACATGGCGATTGACGGCATATCCCTGTGGTTGGTGGTGCTGACGACATTTCTTACGCCTCTGTGCGTTCTGATCTCCTGGAAGTCGATTCATGGGCGGGTGAAGGAATTCTTCATCCTGCTGCTGATTTTAGAGACGGCGATGATTGGCGTCTTCACCTCGCTCGATCTATTTCTCTTTTACTTCTTCTGGGAAGCCACGCTCATCCCGATGGCGCTGCTGATCGGGATTTTCGGCCATGAGCGCAAAGTGTATGCCGCGGTGAAATTCTTCATGTACACCATGATCGCGTCGGTGTTCATGCTGGCGGCGATTCTGTGGCTGTACGCGAAGACCGGCAGCTTTGATTTTGTGGTGATTCGCGACCAGATTGCGAGTGGTGCGGTGCCGAACTTCGCGGCGGCGGCGCAGTGGCTATTCCTCGGATTCTTTTTGGCGTTCGCAGTAAAAGTCCCACTCTTCCCTTTTCACACATGGTTGCCGGACGCTCACGTTGAAGCGCCGACCGCCGGGTCGGTGCTGCTGGCCGGCGTGATGCTGAAGATGGGCACCTACGGCATGCTGCGCTTCAACCTTGGACTGTTCCCCGAGCAAGCGCGGCACAATGCCGGATGGATCATGGTGCTGGCCTTGATCGGCATCATCTATGGCGCGCTGGTCGCGATGGTGCAGCCGAACATGAAGAAGTTGATTGCGTATTCTTCGGTCAGCCACTTGGGATTTGTTGTGCTGGGAATTTTCAGTTTCACGCAGGCCGGACTGAACGGAGCGATGTTCGTGATGCTGGCTCACGGAATCTCCACTGGCGGCTTGTTCATGCTGGCGGGCATCTTGCACGAGCGGCGGCACACCTACGAGATCAGTGAGTTTGGAGGCTTGGCTTCGCCGATGCCGCTGTATGCGGCGTCTTTTCTGGTGATCGTGCTGGCGTCGGCAGGGCTGCCACTGCTGAATGGATTCATCGGCGAGTTTCTAGTGTTGAGCGGCGCATTCCAGGCTCGGGCGGTTTACGGAATACTGGGCGCTACCGGCATTATATGGAGCGCCGCGTATCTTCTCTGGATGTATCAGCGGGTCTTCTATGGCAAGGTTACGCATCCGGTAAACAATTCTTTGGCCGATCTCACGGGATTTGAAAAGACCGCGGTGTGGCCATGCGCCGTGGCGGCGCTGGTCATGGGCGTGGCCCCCATTGTTTGGCTGAGCGCCATCGATCCGGCGGTACACGCGGCGCTGATGCCCTTTGCGCAGGTTGTGAGCAAAGTGGTGGGCCCATGAGCTTGCTCGCCATGAACATACCTGCGCTCCACATGCTGGCGATGAACATGCTTGCGCTGCACATGCCTGCGGTTTACTCGCAAACGCTGCCGCAGTATGCGGATTATATTCGCATTCTGCCCGAGATCGTCCTCTCGATCTTTGGCATGATCGTGATGGTGCTGGAACCGCTGCTCGACGAGAAACAAAGTCAGAAACTTCCAGGGCTGATCGCGTTGCTGGGCACGCTGGCCGCTCTCGGAGCGACATGGTTCATGGCGCAATCGCCGGGGCTGGCTTTCTGGAACATGGTGCAGGTGGATAGCTTCAGCGTATTCTTCCACGCGCTGATCATTGCGATTGCCGCCGTAGTCATCTTGAGTTCGTACGAATACATGGCGGTGCAGCGGATTCGGGCCGGCGAATATTATGCGCTGGTTCTTTTCGGCGTGGTGGGCATGGCGCTGATGTCGTCGGCCGTCGAACTGGTTTTGATTTTTATCGCTCTTGAAATCTCTTCGATCTCTTCTTATGTGCTGGCGGGGTTTCGGCGAAATAACGCTGCCAGCGCGGAAGCGTCGCTGAAATACTTCCTGCTGGGATCTTTCGCCACGGCATTTTTTCTTTACGGAGTCGCGCTGATGTTTGGCGCAACCGGATCGACCAACATTGATTTGATCAGCAAAGCGCTGCGGGCGGGGCCAATTCCGCTGCTGGCCTATGTTGCCGTGGCGTTGATGTTCGTGGGCCTGGGCTTCAAGGTAGCGGCGGCGCCGTTTCACGTTTGGACTCCGGACGTTTATGAAGGGGCGCCGGCACCCGTAGTGGGCCTTCTGTCCACGGGGCCGAAGGCGGCTGCCTTTGCCGTTTTGTTACGCGTGATTTTCGTTTTTCACGTTCCGGGAATGCTGTGGCTGGTTTGGATTTCGGCGGCGCTGTCGATGACGTTGGGCAACATTGGCGCTCTGGTGCAGAACAATGTGAAGCGGTTGCTGGCTTACTCCTCCATCGCGCACGCGGGGTATTTGCTGGTAGCATTCGCGGCCCTACCCGCGCTGGGAACCTCAGCGGTCATGTTTTATACGGCAGCGTATGCAGCCATGAACCTGGGCGCTTTTGCAGTGGTCGGTCACTTCGCAAACGCCGGCGAACGCTATGTAACGCTGGAAGATTACGAAGGCTTGGGGCGCAGTTCCCCGCTGTTGGCGGCAACGCTGACCATCTTTCTGCTCTCGCTGATTGGCATTCCGATGACCGGCGGATTCTTCGCGAAGTTTTACGTCTTCAGCGCCGCGGTCAAGTCCGGGTTGATCTGGCTGACGATCATCGGCGTGCTCAACAGCGGCATTGGCGCTTACTACTACTTGCGCATCATTGTGATGATGTACATGCGCGAGTCGCGCAAGGAAGTTCCGGTGACGCGGGTGCCTTTTGCGCTCGCGATTGCGCTGGCAACTTGCATGGCGGCCACGCTTTATCTTGGACTTTTCCCCAGCGGCATTCTGCAACGCGCGCAAGAGGCGGCGCAGCAATTCGTGCTTCATGCTCAGCCGGACACCCCAGCATCGGCGGGGGTTTTGCCGCAGTCTGAAGTCCGCTAATTGGGGAAGAATTATTCAGCCCTAAACTTGTTCCCGCAATTATTCTGAAGATTATCCTGAAACTCATCTTGTAATCAGCGGCACAAAGCGGACTAATTCTCGCAGGGATATCACCGGCTGATCGTTGATGATGCGAATGAACTGCAACTGCTGCGAGTCATGCGTTCCTACGGGAATGATCATCCGGCCGGCTTCCCCCAGTTGGCGAACCAGCTCCGGCGGCACTTCCGGGGACGCGGCCGAGACCAGAATGGCGTCGAATGGCGCGGCTTCCGGAAGGCCCAGGCTTCCGTCGCCAGTAAACACTTTCACATTCGAATAGCCTAGGGTAGTGAGTACTTTGCGGGAATTCTCCGCGAGCGCGGGGTGACGTTCGATCGAGAAAACTTCCCCGGCAAGCTCCGCCAAAAGCGCGGTCGCGTAGCCGGATCCGGTGCCAACTTCCAGAACTTTGTTGTTAGGCGAGAGTTGCAACGACTCGAGCATCAGCGCAACCACATAAGGTTGCGAGATGGTCTGGCCGTCGCCGATAGGAAGCGGATGATCTTCGTAGGCGCGCTCGCGATCGGCCTCAGGAACGAAGCGGTCGCGCGGGACACGAAGCATCGCACTTAGAACGCGAGGATCAGAGATGCCGCGCGCACGAATCTGCTGGTCGACCATTTGTTGGCGGGCGCTGATTGGATCTTGCATGAAGAATGCGTCCTGCATGAAGAAGGGCAACCGGCTCCGAGGTTTATTTTTTGCGGCGGCGGACGCGCAAGTCGAAGCTCACAACGCCGTTCTGGTCGCGGGTTCCCACGGCCGAAACGTTGCGATTGAAATAGTACTCTCCCTGAATGATCTGCTGCGAACTCTGTGAAACGTTGGTGGAGTAGGTGAGCGAAATGTTGTTGGCGAACTCCTGCTCGATGGTGACCTGGGGGCCGCGGGCGGTGGGATTGGTTTCGGTGCTCAATCCCTGGGGATCGATTTTGATGTTGCTGGCGCCGAACAGGCGCTGGAAGCGGCTGCTGGCGGTATCGTTGATGGCGGAATTAAGAATCTGCTCGCTGGCCTGATCGGAAAACAGGCTCTGGCCGGATTGCTCTTGTAGCTGCGCGGACTCCTCGTTGGTGCGTCCCAGGGCGAGCAGGGCAATGATATCGGACTTGGGCAGCGGCGGCTCGGAGCGGTAATTCAGGTTCATCCCGCGGTTGGGAGTTCCAGTCAGAGTGATATTCAAATCGTAATTGCGGACGTGGGTAGTGGCTTGCAGATTGAGCTGCGGCTCAATGGCAACGGGATTCGCGAAGGTGATGTCGCCGCGCTCCAGAGTGAATCGAGTGCCATGAAATGTGGCCTGGCCTTCAAGAATATCCACGCGGCCCAGCACCGCGGGGCGAGCAATCGAACCGCGCAGGCGAAGGTCGGCGTCGCCGGAGAGCCGGGCGATCGCCGTGCGCATCTGCAACTCAGGCGCAGTCACGACGTGGATATCCAGCTTGACGTTATTCAGTGGGGAGTTCGCGGTGGTGACCGTGGCGAACTGGCGGCTGCGCTCAAGATACGCGCTGAAGTCGAAGCCGGGCGTGACAGCCATCTTGACGATGCTGATGTCGCCGGAGACGGTGGATGCGGTGCGGGTGCCGATCCAGTGTAACTCGGAATTGGCCGTCGAACTGACGCCGGGTGGGTAACGGAGACGAACATCCTTGCCGGTTGCGGTCACGTTGAAATTCAGCTGCTGTTTGAAGTAAGTGGCATCGCCTTTCAGGTCGAGTGTGCCACCGCCGGTGTGCGCGGATAAGTTTTCGATGTGGACGCGGTCGCGCGTGAAGAGCAGAGATCCGTTCAGATCGCTAAGGCCACTGGGAAGTCCGGCATAGGCAAGCGATCCGCCGCTCACCTGAAAGTGGCCTTGGGGCAAGGGATCCGCCAGTGTGCCGCCAATCGTCAGGTTCATGGTGACCAGACCCGACGAAGTCACGTCGGAATCCAGGCTGGTCAGCAGCTTGAGGTCGATATGGCCATCGGCAGTGAGGTCGAGGTTGCGGTCGCCGGATAGCTGCATTGAGCCATGCGCGGTAAAGTCGGTTCCGTCGCCCACCACATGAAGTTGTCCAAGGTTGGCGGTGCGATTGGAGACGGAGAATCGAATCGCATCCTGATTGTGAACTTTTACTTTGTCCACTTCGAGCGCCAGCGCGGAGAGAGATCCCTGGATGTCCCACTGCCCGGGGTGGCGAAGCGGGCCCCGTATATCGACTGTACCTGCGACAGCGGAGTGTCCGGTGAGTTGGCCGCGAAGATAAGAGCGCCAGAAAACATCGAGATCGAGTTGATCCATCTTGAATGAAACGTTGGTGGGATAGTCGCCGCGTAATCCGATGCTTCCGCTGAGGATCAACGATCCAGTTTTGAATTGAGAATTTCCTGTTAGCTGAAGCGCGCCGCCCTGGGTCGTGCCGTGCAAGTCCATGTCGCCGGAAAGTTCACGATCAAGGGTAAGGCTGCGCAGGTGAACGTCGGTGTCGATAGAAGGCGAGCCGGGAGTGCCTGAGGCTCTGAGAACAAAATCGGCGCGGCCTTCGACGAGGAACCGATTGCTTTGCACAAGCCGGATTTTGGCGATGTCGAAATTATTGCCGTTTACATCCAGATGGAAAACACGAGTCGAGGGATTGTAGGCCGCGCTTCCCGTAACCACGGAATCGTCATGAAAAAGATGGAGGTCGTCGAAAGCAATTTCGCCATGCGCGAGGTGGAATTTGGAATCGAATTGCTGAATGGTCTCGCCATAGGCGGAGGCCCGAGTGAGATGGATTTGTCCGTCCCCATGCGAGTCCGAAAACGTTCCGGAGGCCTGCATGAAAGCGTCGGCGGTCCCGGTGATGGGATAGTCATAGCCCGCGAGAGCCTGCAGGGCGGCGACGTCGGTATTCACCAGATTCGCGCGCAAGTTGAAGATGCTATTGCCCGTGAAGTGGCCGTGGTCAAGGGATGCGGAAGCTTCGAATTCCGCGGATGTGTCGTCACGGCGCAGCTTGGCATTGCGCAGATCGATGGCGTCGAAGGAAAGCTGTATTGCGGAAGAGAGCGAATCCCAGTGGCTGCGGACTTCATGCGTGTTCGCGGTTGCCGGCACATTGATGTCGAAGTCGTTCGCCTGCAAAGAGCCCGTAAGCAGGGGAGAAGAGAGAGAACCCGTCATGTTTCCGTTGAAAGACGCGCTGCCGTTCAGGGTGACGGGAAAAAGAGCGGGACCGCGGACGACCTCAAGAAACGGCATCCAGTCGGCGAGGCTGGAGGTGGTTACCGACAGGCGGATCGCGGAGGCGGCGGAAAGCGTGCCGGAAGCTTGAATGTGCGAGGTCGGCGTGGTCAAAGTGAACTGCGGGAGATCCAATGAGCTGCCGGCAACGGAATAGGCGCCGCTGGCGTGGCCAGCGAGCGCACGTTGCGGAGGCGTGACGTGAGGCGGAGGAACGAGATCGAGGGCAAACTGAATCTGGGCATCATGCGGAGTGCCCTGCCAGCGCGTTTCGAGGGTTCCGGAAGCCAGCGCGGCGGGATGAAGTTCACGGACGGGGCGGCCGGGTGCGCTCAGCGCGTTGGCCAGCAGTTCGGCGGAGAGATCGCGCAAGTGAAGAGCGATGACGGCGTTTTGGATGGGCTGTGGATTGGGCTTTGCGGTCTTGTTCCGCGTGTTGGCGGGATGGCTGGCAGAAATAGTTGCGGTTTCAAAAGCTTTCCTGGTCGCCGGCGACAGATGTTGCATGGGCGCAAGCCATTGATTGATTTCGCCGTCCCCGGAAAAAGCTCCGTCAAAAATCTTGCCTTGCAGTTTCGAGATCTTCAGCTGCCGATCGCTGACAGAGTAGCCCGCGCTGAGTGCGGCTTTGGAAAACGAAATGGTACTGTCCTGCCAGACGAGTTCGCTGGCGTCGAGAAAACCGTTTACCGAAAACTGACTGAGATTGCCTTCGCCGTGTCCCTTGAAGTCGAGCATGCCGGCTTTCAGATCGTGGCGGCGAGCGATGGACGCGGCTTCCGCGAGATCGATGTGGCCTTCGTATTGTCCCTGAATGGTGGGGTGACGGAAATCTGTAAGCTGGCCGCTGGCCTGAAAATGGGAGTGGCCGGAGTTCCATTTAATCGAGGGGATAACGGCCGCGTTGGAGGCGAGGCTGAATTCGACAGCGGTCAACCAGGCGAAGGGACGGTAATCCAAAAGCCTGGTTTCGACCTGGCCTAGTTGAAGGTGGCCGTCATAACGCTGGTGGAAGAAGGAATAATCCATCTGAAGCGAGGTATCGCGCGCATCGAAATCCAGCGGGATGGTTTGATCGTCCCAAAGAAGCCGACCGTGGCGCAAGACAAAATGATTGATGGAGAGCGCGAACAGACGCTCGACAGGATTTTGAGTGCTGACAGGCTGGATTGCTCGGGAGGGAAAATTGGTACTGCCCCCCGGATAAAAGATCACGTGCACGACCGGTTGTTCGAGATTGATCTCGCGGAAAGCCAGTTCGGAGCGGAGCAAGAAGTTAAACTTCAGGCGGGCAGTAATTCTTTCTATATGCGCCAATGGAATCTCATTGCCGGCTTCCGTGCCGTGAACGGTGATGCCACGGACGTCGACCTGCAAAAGAAAAGGAGTGGTATGGATGCTACCGATTTCGACGCGTCCGCCGGTGACGCGTTCGAGTTCTGCCACCATGCGGCGGCGCACCATGGATTGGAAGGAATCGGTGTTGGCGTACAGAACGAGGCCGAGAGCCGCCACGCATACAACGGCGAAGAGAACCAGAAAAATCTTCCACCAGCGGCGGCGCGGGAGCGTGGTGGAAGTTTCGGTCACTGCGACTGCACTCCGGGGTCATTGTCGGCGGGGGAAACGCCAGGAACGTGCACTTGCCCTTCAGAGCGCAGGGTTTGCAGCCAGGAGACCAGCAATTCGCTGACTTTCTGTTGCGTCAGAAGTTCGCGGATTTTGCCGGAGACCTCGGCCAGAGGCACTTCGGAAGCTCCGGATTGCTTTAGCCTGGGCACAAACTGATCGCGATAATAAGCTTCGACGGACTTGGAGTCGATTTCGACGGCGGGGCGAAGGCGCGCGTCCACCAGTCGGATTACGTCGATCTGCTGGCGGATGTGCTCGAAGAGATCTTTCTCCGAGAGGTGAAATTTCGTGAGCAGCGCTTGCCAGGAATCGGCGGAAGCGGCTTCGGGATAAAGTTTGCGGGCATCCTCCGCGCGGGCGGCGACTTCGGCGTCGGTGGCGTGAGTAAAATCCGCGGACTTCATCTGTTCGCGAAGCAATTCCTGATCGATCAGGCGGTCAAGCACGGCGCGGCGATCGTCGTCGCTAATTTCAGCCAGCGTCCGGTGGGTGAGCAAAGCTTCGTAACACAAGGCTTCGTCCCAATCGGATTGCAAAATGACGTGGCCGTTGACCGTGGCGATGATGCGGTCGATGACTTGGGTAAGCGGATGGGCTGAGGCGAAAGCGGAAATCAAACTTGTGGCTAAAAGCAAAAGAGCCACGGCCGCAACCCGCCGATAGATAAAAGTTCTCATTAAAATGGCTGACCTATGCTGAAAAAGAAATTAAAGGGACGCAGATGCTGAGTCTCATAAAACAGCGCTTGGCCGGTCGTCGTAGAAAATACGGTTCCCTCGAAATATCCGGTTGGATTCAGATTGTATCCGAAGTCGAAGCGTAGAGGGCCAATGGGAGTCTTATAGCGCAACCCCAGGCCCACGGCGTGAGAAGTGTAATCGTACCCACTATTGTTGAAGTAGCTCTCGCACCCCGAATTCATCACACCGTCGGAAGGAACGCACTGAACAGGGTTCGGCTGATGCCAGCGCAGCAGGCCCTTGATCATGTCGTGACCGGCGGTAAAGACGTTGCCCATATCGTGAAAAACCGCAAAGCCGAAGCCCGGTCCGAGATAGGGCAGGCTGACGGGCGGAAAGCGGAGTTCCTCACTGTTCACGAACAGAGCCGTACCGCCAACAGGAAAGCCGGAATCGGGATCGCGCGGTCCCGCTTGATTTAACCCGAAGCCGCGATGAGAGTTGCCGCCGCCGGCAAAAAAAACTTCGGGCAGAGGGATGACGGTAATGCCTGAGGGACAGGAATTAAGGCTTAAACCGCTGATCTGGCAGGCTCCCGGCGGCAGAACGCGAGTGTCGCGATCGGCTTGTTCCAAACCAATCGTGGTGGAGCGGGCAAAGACGAATTTATGGTTGGGACGGCCGAAGGCGTAGTAGGTGGAATCTTGCAGGAGAGCGCGGGCGAAATCGGCCTGGGATCCCAGATAGCTG
>Ga0302320_10011091_pt1 | contig 19150 bp, 27 predicted proteins | sample Bog_T0_3_FD_202130 | JGI IMG/M metagenome (GOLD analysis project Ga0302320, IMG submission 202130) | Peat permafrost microbial communities from Stordalen Mire near Abisko, Sweden - Bog_T0_3 | ecosystem: Environmental > Terrestrial > Soil > Wetlands > Peat | place: Sweden: Abisko, Stordalen Mire... | reverse complement strand
TCCTCATCCTCACATTTGAAAAGACCAATCATATTTTTCATTATTAATTTCATCATTTTCCAAAACGATATTTTCAGTTTTTCTGAATAACTTAAAAAAATCAAAATTTTATCAATCATTTTTTGTGAAATTCCTGTTTTCTCATTCAATGACCTTTCTGAGAAATTTTTTGGAATTTGTATTTTGGTTTCATCCTTTATTTTCTTTCTTTGGGAAGGATAATTATATAATTTATTTGAAAGAGATATAATGAAATAATTTCCATTATATGTTTGGAAAAAAAGCATGAAACATATAAAACTGGTGCCCCAACTCCCTGCTACAGATGAAATTATAAAGAGAAAGTCCCCGAGTGTACGTTCATAATCGTACTTCGTTTGGCTTTTTCTAAAATAAAAATCTGCTATCTTTCTTTGGCTCAATGGGAGGTCTGTCATAGAAGATTGCTCCCTGATTTCGTTGGCAAAGATAAAAGTACTCAAAGAATTTGCCTTTGAAAATAAAGTTGGAAAAAAACCTACTTCAGTATTCATTTTCACTTCACTAATAAAAATATCCGCAGTTTTGTACAAAGGGTTAATCAGGTCCACCAGAAAATTTAAATTGGAAATTATCTGTTTAGAAAATGGATTTTTGTAATTTTTTTCATCAATTTGAGTGTTCGCGATAAAAAATTCTAGACTGTATTTATCTATAAAAATAATTATTCCAAAAGAAAATATGAAAATAACCTAGGCTAGTTGCTGTTTCATAAACCGTTTCATTGTTTTGACAAATGCTTGGATCATTGCAAGGACTAAGACTAATTTGAAAATATGAAAAAACATTCTCTTGAAAATTTCCCTGCAAACTCAAATTGGAGTTGGGCATTAAACAAAGGCCTTGATTTAATCCTAATTCTTGAAATTCATTCTCAAGACCAGGAAAATCAGATGGTTCACAAGGTTTCAATTGCAGATTTTGTTTCGTTTTATAAGTCAGGGTTGAATTTCGGAATTGGATCACATGCAAAAAACTGATGTTCACAAAAGGATTCGTCCAATTGTTTAATATTGAGGCATCGAACATAAAAGCAAAATTCATAATATTTTCATTCAATTCTAAGGCACCATATGTTGCCCCCAAATTTATGTCATATCGTAATGAGCTGAAATTTTTCAGGGTAAAAAGTTGATAAAGAGAAAAAATTATAAATAGAAAGAAAAAAATCTTCAAGCTGATTGAAATTAATCCCCCAAACACGGTTTTATATGTGTCATCTTGATTCATTGTCAAAGTGATCGGCTTTCCAAAAATATCTTGGCTTTTAAGGTTTTTTAAGCAATTCCTAAGTTTATTCATTGCGAGTTGTATAATATTGCTATTGAAAAAAAAAAAAACTAAATTAATAACTAATTTAAAAATACAAGACAAATTTAGAAAATTTTTTAACAATCTTAAAATATAGAGAAAAAATAATTTGTTATCAAAGGAAACTAAGTTTATTTCTCTATTTAAAAATAATAGGAATTCCAAAATTTCCTGATTTAATTAGAATGATAAAATATAACAATAATTATTTAAATTATTTCCTCTGAAATTCAACAGATGGAAAAACAAGAGAAAGATAACACCTACATCTTGGAGTTAGACCCCCAAAACCAAAATTACTTTAATTTTCAAAACGATAAAAACTTCACTGACAATGAATCCAATATTTTGGTGGCCATCCGTGTTCGTCCTCTCAATAGCAAGGAAATTTCTGTTGGAGATTTCAATGTGATTCGGATCGAAGACAAATTAATTGTATAAAATCATCTTGTTTAAAAAGACCCCTCCAAATAAGCTTAACAAATTTTTTTACTTTAGATAATTTTGGATCCCATTGAAATGGAATTTGATATGGAGAAGAAAAAAATGTTGGAAGTTTACCATCGTTCAAAAGAACAACAATATGCTTTTGATAAAATTTTCCGAGAAGAATCTCAAGAAGAAGTTGATTTTATTTTTTTTCCTTATTTTTGAATTGTTTTAGATTTATGCCCAAACTTGCCGACATTTAATAAAACCCGTGATGACTGGTTATAACGCAACCGTTTTTGCCTATGGACCAACAGTTATTTCTTTTTTTTCCATCATTAAAATTATAACAAATTTAAAAAGGGAACTGGCAAGACCTACACCATGCTCGGTAGTCATGAGATACCCGGTTTAAGCGCCTTGACTATTCAAGATATTTTTGACTATATCAAAAAAAATGAAGAAAAAGAATACAACATAATGATTTCATATGTTGAAATTTATAATGAATCAATCCGGGATCTATTGGTTTCCTCATCGAGTTATCTGGAATTAAGAGACGATCCAATAAAGGGCATAACGATTGCAGGGGTGACGGAATATCCGGCAGAATCGACTGAACAAGTGATGAGTCTTCTTTTCACGGGCAATAAAAGAAGAACAACAGAAGCCACAAATGCCAACTTAACATCCTCAAGAAGTCATGCAGTTTTTCAAATCATCGTTAATTCCAAACAAAAAACCAAAAATACCAATATAGAAACCTTAACAAGCAAGTTGTCTTTGATAGATCTTGCAGGGTCTGAACGAGGCACAGTTACGGAAAATAGAGGACTCCGTTTGAGGGAAGGAGCTAAAATCAATAGGTCTTTGTTGGCTTTGGCGAATTGTATAAATGCTTTGGGTGATAAAGCGAAAAAGGGTTTTTTCGTGCCCTATCGAGATAGTAAATTAACTAGGATGTTGAAGGATTCCTTAGGAGGAAATTGCAAAACTGTTATGATAGCAAACGTGAGTCCTGCGAGCTCACAATTCGAAGAAACTATAAACACTTTGAAATATGCCAATCGTGCCAAAAACATTAAAACCAAGGTCCAGGCCAATAAAAAGCTTGTGTCTATCCACATTGCTGAATATAAGAACATAATCAATGATTTAAGACAAGAAATAGACCAACTCAAATCGAAACTTCATGATAATATTGGAAAACCAGGCTCTCTTGAAGAAGTTATTGAGGAACGCAAGAACCGAAACCTGGCTGAATGTCCCTGTTCATGTAGAAGAGCAGAAGATGAGGAACAAATGAAGAAGATTCAAGCTGAGATTTTCGAGAATTTCCAAGAAAGAATCCAATTACGACGTGCTTTGATGGAGCTTGAAGAGCAGAATGCTTTGAACATTTTAGAAATCCGGAAGAAACAAGCGGAGATTTCGATTTGGAACAAGGAAAACAATAAAGAACTGAACAAAATGGATAAAAAGCTTTTTCCCACTGAAATCAAATCCCAAATGAGACAGATCCAAACATTGAAAGCAAGCACCGATAAGAACACATTGAAAAGAGAAATAATGAATTTGCATTTGATGGAAAATATAGCCGTGGCGAAGAAAATCAGAGACAACATACCCAAAAGGATCAAACATCAAGACAAAAGAGATTTTCTTGAATTAGTGATAAAAAACCATGTGCTCGAACTACAAAACATCGAGTTGGAAATTCATCTTCAAATCCAAGAAAAAAGCATACAAGATCTCAAAAACATCATTGTGAATCAAAGGAAATATATGAACGAGGGACAGGGAGAAAAAAATGTCTTAGAAGATAATAATAATTTATTGATTAATCATCAAGAATTAGAAAATGATCTGGATCTAGAAGAAATTATCTATGATGAAGAATTCAATGAGCCCAATCAAGAAGAAGATGATGATTATGATGATATCAATGAATTGGCAGATATCATTGAGAAATCCAGAAATAATCAAAGCATGAATCACGAACTCAACCCACATAACAATAATAATAATAACCAGAGAAAAAGAGACAAAAGTGCTTTGGATAATCAAAGAATTTCAAATGATAATGCGAATCCGAGAATCAGAGATAAATCCGCTCCCAAAATGCTGAATAAAGGGATGTCTGAAGAATATAACAATAATTGTAGCATTGATATAAAGGTTGATGAAAAGGAAGAGGCTGCAGCTGCAGAAGAGAGAAAAAATAATGAAAAAAAGAAAAAAGTATTATTATTTTTATTTCTTTTTTAAATTTCTGATTTTTTTAATTTTTAAAATGAATGAATGGTTTATTTGAAGATTTTGTATTTTAGATCAGAAAATCCAATATTCAAAGCACCAGCAACAATAACAACATTTTTAACACTAATGCTAACCCAAATCCTTATAAAAATAATCCACCACAATCAAAGAATAGCATTCCAAAAGATAGCAAGGAAGTTTTGAAACTCAAAGAAGTATTTTCAAAATATAAAATCTTGGTTGCTTTTTTTTAATAATTTTAGAAAAACATCGTCTTTCCTACGAATCAAATGCCAACAAACACCGACAAACCCAACATTCCAAAACCCAAGAAAAAATAACATGATAACCAAAATTATAACATCTAAGAAAGAAACAGTTAAAAATCGCATTTTAAAATGGAAGAATATTTGTTTAATAAAATCATTTTTTTGTTAAATCAAATGATAATAATGATAAAAAAGTAACATTTCAAATAATTTTAAAAGTGTTCGAGTATTATTTATAAAAAATTTTTGGTGCAGACAGAATAAATTTTCAAAAATATTTTTTTCAGAAAATAAACAAAAAAAACAAAACAAAAACTTAAAAAATACATAAAATTTAGAAATTTCTGGTCCTCATCTTCATAAATTGTAATTTAATGTTCCCAATATATTATTCAACTTCGCTGACGCTAGATTTCTTTCTTCAGTCAACTCTTCGAGATCAAAAGGATTTCGATAATTAAGAAAAACCAAATTAGAAAATTCTGTAATTTCATTTGTTTCTATTGATATATCATGATTTAGGCATTTTATTTTTTGTAAATATTGTTCTGGATCGCACCAAAAAATATTTTCATTCGTTTGCTTTTTTGTGGTATTATGTCTTATCCCATCATCACTCGGAGTCATTAAAAAATTGTTTTCTTTCGGTTTTCCAGGTGGTGAAACGATGGTAGTGATTGGTTTTAGTCGAGATATGCCTCTTTCTAAAACTTTTTGAAAGTTTTTCTGCACCATATATGGTAATTTTTGATATAATCTAATAGTGGTCCATCTATTTTCAAAAAGATGATATTTTGCATAATTATCTCGAAATTGAGATGAATGTTTTGTGATGACATTGATGTGAGAGTTGCTTCTGGATAGATGTAATGAGTTATTTTTTTCCTTCACACTGCATGCTCCTCCCATGAATATAATTGTTTAATTTTGACAATTGTAATAAGGATGAACTGTTATTTAAATATTGAAATGGTGGGTTTTAATAAATTTTAACAATACAATATAAAAAAAATGATTTTTCCAATTATATTGAAAAAGTTAAATTGTGGAGCGACTGCATTTTAATTAAAAAAGAATTCCTCAAAAAAAAAAAATATAAAAGACATAAATTGACTTTTATACCATTGCGAATTAAGTTTATATATAATACAGAAAACCACGAAAAAGCAAAATATCTTTTTATAAAAACCCTGAAGATCTTGTTTCTTCCTTCCAATCTTTTTTCTCTTCTTCGCTTTCTTCTTTCATTGATTTTTGTTCCTTTTGTTCTTCAGAGCTTTTTTTTGAAGCATTCTCAAAATCAACATTCATGGAACTGCTTGAGGATTTTGGAGATGGATATTTATCGACATTCAATGCTTGATCATGTCCCTTCACCGTCAAATTTGAATGATAAGGAAAATCATCTTCTTCACTAAAAGATGGTTGATGTTTGGTTGGAAGGTTTATTTCTCTGTATAAAAAGACTCTTAAAATTATTATGAGGGGAATGAAATAATTAATTAAGTATAAAGCCCATCCCAAAATAGCAAGGACAGTGATATTATTAGTCAACTCTTTATCAAAGGGGTAAAATCCACATTCTTGTGTGGAAACATCATCAGTTATTGCTATGTATATAGTCGTTGTGAGAGATAGAATCGCTGAAAAAAAATGGGTTCCCATAATTAGCCAAATATTATAATTTTTTTCATCTTTGACCAACATATTTTCAATATTTTTCTCAATCAATTCCTCCTTATAAGATCCCCCATTTCCTGAGATGGCAACTGAATATTTTATGATCATTGTAAATTCTGGGTTGCTTTCGTAGGATTCCTTATGCCGATTTATCAAAACAACCCCCAAAATTATAAAGAAGAATAATATTATGAGCCCCCCCACACGTAAATACACCCAATAATTGTCTTTGCATGTGTTCGCTTGCGAATTCTCAATTAGACCATATAACAGCACTCCGCAAAAATATAAAGCACTCACAATCGATAAAATAGTCGGACCTTGTTTTTGCACTGGAGTGGCAGTCTCGATCAATGTCATAAGTTTTCGGCCAAAATAATAGATCAGATATATAAATACGAAATGACGGATGACTATATCTATTAAATATAGTTGAATCCAAGCCCGAATTCCTGAATATATTGTATTTGAAATGATTTCTATCAAGATAAGATAAAAAAGAAGAAGTTTTCGAGTGAAATATCGGTCCTTCTTTTTATGATAGAGAAATATTTGATGGGCTACTTTCATGAAAAAAAAAATATTCACAATGAAAATCGCTTTGGCACTATAGCATATGGGGACTTCCAGGTAGAGATCGTCGTTGTATTCACAGGAATCAATAATGCATCCCATTTGTTTTGAGTTAAGTGCTCAGTTTTTTTTTTTATCTACCAATAAATGAATTGTTTAGAAACAATAAATTTAGTCAGAATTAAAAAATCATGACTTTTTGTTCAGAAAATTCAAGGGTAAATAAAAAAAAAATAAAAGAAAAAATTTCAAAAAAAAAAATTTTTTTTTTAAATAAAAAAATTTTATAGTTGAGGCAGAAATAAAATTTCGCCTCATGCGAGTAAAGATCTTAATTTATTTCTGCCTCAACTATAATAATAAAAAAAAAACGAAATTTTTTTTTTTTCCCAATTAAAAAAACCATCTAGTCTTTTTTAAAAAATAATTCGTGTAGTTTAAATAAACTAAATTTTTCTTGGTAACAAATAAAAAAATGATAGATAATACAGCGAAAACTGTCATTTATATAGGTAGGCTTATGTTATTATGATATTTCGAAATATCATAACGTATAGCAAAAACACGTAAAAATCTAAGTATTATTATTCACTTGAATAGATTTTATGACATCAATAATTGTCGAAGGGCTCATCCCTAAACAACAACTTAGTTCACACGATAATTTCTCTAGATTATTTTTCTCGAAAAACTTCATTCTTTGAATGTTCTTTTCTTCCAAAACAATGCAAATCGATTGGATAATATGGCCGACCTTATCTTTAATGGCATAGTTGGATCGATTCAGATTCCAATTACTTGAAATATTTGCAATTTCATTCAAACAAACATCATTTTTACTCTGATTTTTACTAGTGAAAAAGGCATGAGCCAACAAATCTTCAAAAGATTGCTGATTTTTCTGATCAAAACCTAAGCAACTGCATAAGAAATCAATGAATTCATGCGAAAATTTTTTTTCTAAGATATTTTTCATTAAAATCCCATTTTTTCTGGAGAAGGTCTTCAAGAAATGTGAGTCATGTCTTTTTTTTAAAAAATCTCCTAATTTCTTCTCCTCGCAAAATTCGTAAAGTAAATGCAATAGGCAACAGCTTGAGCCGATTTCTATTTCAAGGTCATTTTCCAGAGTTTTCAATTCTTTTTTCCTATCCTTCAAGAAAAAATTGGTGTCTGATTTCAAAAACATCGATTCCTTTATTTCATCATTATTGAAATTCTTCTGAATGTCCCCACTTCCAGTGGTAATGTCGAAAAGTTCAATATTGCCAATTGCGCAATATAACAAAACTATTCCGATTTCAAAAAGTTCTTCATTATTTGAAATTTCAGAATTTTGTTTGAATTTCGAAAAAGGTATCCTCCAATGATTGAAATCTGACATTTTATGAACAAGTGTGCTTTTGGCTAATTTAGGACCAATTTTGATTCCTCCTTGCTCATCAAACAAAATTTGGGATAATGATAGGACTCCTAATGATGTTTTAGTCTTGGAATAGAATTCTCTATAAGCTTTCAAGAGAAATTCCGCCAGAGATTTCATCATAGTTTCATTCATGCAGCCTCCATATTCCAACAAATCCTAGATTTATTTATTAATGAATACTTGGAAAAAGATAAAATTATCACTTTCAATGACCCCCCTCGCATTATATCACAAAGCATTGAGGTATACCCCTCAGGATAATTCCAGAAGAGTTCATAAATATGCAGAAAATTCTCAGAAAAATTTAGATTGGTTTGCCAATTTGTTAAGAACCGTTTCCTCAGATGAAAATTCTCAACATTGATAAGAGATTCCTCCTGAATAAATAAAGAGAAAATTAAAATAAATAAAAGGTTTTATTTAAAAGAACCCTTATTGCATATGTTTTTAAAGTCGGAACATGCAACATCATTTTTATCTGGTTGTTATTATCGCTTGGATTTATTATAGATACTGTCACCATTTCATTCATTTGCAATTTTTCTTCATTAGGGAATTTTTTTATCTCAAGCTTATTACACCGAGATTCCATTAATTTCACTGTTGGACTTTCGAAAAAAAAATCGTTTTCATTTTGTTTCGCGATTTTGAAAAAATTCTTCAGAGGTATTATTGGATTTTTGTTTAGTTTGAAGGATTTCTGCTCGATTTTATCAAGCTTTAGCTCATTTTTACTAGGTTTTTGCAGAATTTTCAACCCTGTTGGACCTTTCTACAAACGAATAAATAAGAAAAATGAATAAAATGATGGAAATGTAAACCTTTTCGATGATGAAGATATTTTTTTTCACATCGATCTCTTCGAATTTGTTCTTGGTGTCTTGGCTACAACAAAATTACAATAAATTCAGGAAAAAAAACAAATAAAAACTAAACTTGTTATCTAAAACTTTCATTTCGTCGTGAATTTTTTCATGTTCGAGCTTGCTATTTGAAAAATTGTTGTTGAAGGCCTTTGGCAATTTATGTGTATGAACAATTGCTGGAGTTTTAAATTCATGTTTGATGTTATTGAGTTTCAAAGCATTTTCTTTTGAATGATGATGAGCTTCACTATGATTGATATCCGAAGCAAGAGGTTTTAATTTGTTTGGGAGATAATCTTGATTTTTGAAATTATGGAACATTGGCTTGGGAAGAAGATTTGAATGATCAGTGTGGACGTTCATTTAGTGAAAAAAATGATGGCTGATAAAGAATAGGACAGTTTTAATCAAAATATTTTCTTAAATATTTTCTAAAATAGTTGTAAATTATTAATTTGGAAAACCTTCATTCATAGACCACATTTTTTTATTTCAAAAATCAAAAGCCAAAAAATATTCACATTTTCTGCCAAACATAAATAAAATGACTAAAAATACACCAAAATAAATTTTTAAGAAAATCAAACTGAAAACTAAAATTTCCAAGTTGAAATTAGAGTTAATAATTTTTTAAAGAAAAATATTTTTTCCTCGTTATATTTTTATTTCTTCAAAATGGCCACCATGCCTTCTTTCAAAACCAAATTAGCCCCTCTGATGACCAAGCCTAATCAATTAGAGAGAGATTCTGCTAAGCCATTTTTTGGAACTGTATATTATCCCTATAGCAAAATGAATTTTCGACCTGATTTGACCAAATCAAGCAAAGGATTTGGGAATTCTAAAGGATTTGTAAAACATATGATAACTTATAGGACATTTGAAGATTATCTGATCGAAGGATATGGACTTTATTCAAAAGAAGATAAACTCAAAGTTTTGAATAAACCTGCTTTTGATTTAATGAAAAAAAATCAAAGAGTCAAACAAATGAAAGACCTTGGTTTGCGAGTCAATTAAATGAACTAAAAAACATCTAAATAATATAATTTTTATTCATTTGTATAAAAAGAGATATTAATTTAACAAATAAAAAAATGGTCCTTCTTCTTAAAAAAAAATTTGGATTGAATAATTAATAATTTCGTTTTAAAAAAAAAGATGCAAGGTAAATTTTTAAATAAAAAATCTAATTTTTTGGAAAAAAGTTCCCGTGGAATATGTTCCCTTAAGATCTTTTATGGATTGGTTTGAAACCATTCTTAATGAAAAGTACGATGCATCGTTGCAGGGACTGAAATTAAGATTTTTGACATTTTACAATATAATGAAGGGAATTTTGACTTACATTTTGGAATTGAATAAATTGGTAAATGATGATCATTTTTTTCTCAAATTTTCTTTTATTTTAACAAGTTTTTATTGGAAAAAACAAATGAAAATTCCTACACGAAGCAATTAATTGATAACTGCATGTAAAAAAAATAAGAAAAATTCATCAATAATTTTTTGGATCAAGAAACATTATCAAAATGATAATTTGCGAATATCCAAATTGCTTGGATTTAGAGTTTTGTGAAAATTTTTTGGAAGCAATCACGGATAAAATCGATTTGCTCAAAGCCAATTTCCACCCTTTGACCCATTTTGAAACAGTCAATTCTTCCAGAAATAGTTTATAATAATGTTGATTTTTGTTTAAATATGCAATTCAAGAAAAAATATCAAAAATTTGCGGTGAAATTGAAAACGCTTTGAATAAAATTCCCGAATCTATTGAAGATATTCAAAAAAGAGCAGCATTGTCTGTTCCATTGTTGAAATCAATAGAAGATTCTCTGACGGTTTATATAATTTGTTTTTATTATTTTTGTTTTATTAATGAATTTTTGCGTAGCTTTTTAGATATCCAATGAGGGTGGTCATAGAAGAATTGAAAGACTTGAAATCCAACAAAATTTATGCAGAATATCAAATTGCGTTTAATGAATTTTTGAACCATTTGTATAAGGAAAATAAAAAAAATCCAAAAGGTTTCCTAAAAGATATAAAAAAAAAATAATTGTTATAAAGGTCAAAATGTGAGGAAAATGATTCATTTAATCAAGGATTCATGTCTAAATCAATTGCAACTGGAAACAATTCTAGATACCCCAATAAAATTGAGCCAACTTATAAAAAACAAAGGAAAAAAACTGCTGAATGATGATTTAAAAATGGAGGCCCAAGCAAAAATTTTAAGGTAATTATTTAATAAATTTTTGATTACATTAAATTCTAAACAGATATGCCAACGTTATGGTTAAATCTGATTTTATTTCAAATCATCTAACAACACTTCCATTCAATGAATTAATTTCCGCAATCAAAACTCTTGAAATTCAAAAAAATCTAATAGCAGAGCTCAAGTTTAAAAACCAAACCATATTTTTCTCAATAAATTCATAGGAAACAACCAATGTTTCTTTCTGGAATTGATGAAATTTTATATATAAACGAAGAAGAATTTAAGGAAATTCTGACAAAATGGCAAAAATGTAGCCAGGACATTGCAGAATTGCAAAGCGACTCTCAATACCAGGAGGAATTTCTGGCATATAAAGGATCATTAGCAGTTTCCTTTGTTGATGTCAGGAAATTTTCTGATAAATTATGGGAATTTCAGAAGTCGTTGGTGCAATATCACAGGATATGCAATTTGCTCACCAAATTAAAACACCAAGTTCAAAAATATTTCCTTAAAGAGTTTCATAAACGAGTTCAGTTGGTTTGTGATGATATTTCGCTTGCTAAGAACGGACTTTTCTTTTAATAATATAAAAATGAGAAATTTGAGATTTTAAATTTTAAGTATAAATTTTTTAAAAATATTTTCATGTTTTTTGTAAAATGCGGTATAAAAAAAAGTTAAAAATAATAAATAAATTAAACAATGTCAAACTATTGTTTTTTCCTTCTGCTTTTTTAATTCTAGTTTTTTTTTCAAGGCCAATAATTTATTATTGGCTTCATCCAATTTCTCTATTATTTCTTCAGAGTTTCTTTCCAAAATCATCCATTTCTCTTCAGATCGTTTAATTCTCTCTTTAATTGTCGTGTCTGGTTTATTATCCAATAACAAAAAACTTCGCATTGTATCTGGCTCGTCAATTTTTTTTTCTTCTCCTTCTGATTTAACAAATTGTTCTTGAAAAAAGATTTTGAAATTTTGCAGACTGGCACTTTTGTTTTTAGTTTTCTTGTAATTGGTCTTGAAGAATCCTACTGGATGAATGCTAAGGCTCTGGCTTCTGGCTTTAAGATCATAATGCCAAGGTGGGTCTTTCGAAAGTGATTTTTCACCCTTGTTTTCTTGAAGGTTTTTATTTTGGAATTTAAGGATTCCCTTTAAATTGAGCATCATATCATTCGAGAATCTGAAAAATTTGGGTTTATGAGTGGCAAATTGTTCAACATCATTCAATTTGTTGTTGAATAATTTGATATCATTTTTCTGTTCGTACTTGCTTTTTAATTCCAAATATTCCATAATTGTCTTATTTTTCTTGTAAGTGGCATCTGTGTTTTCACAGAAATCCTTTACTATTTGAGGTTTTGTCATCTTGGATGGTGCTGATGAGACAGTTTTTGATGCTTTATTTTTACGAGTAAAAAAACTGAAAGAAGGAATTAATCTTCTGATGATTTGAAAAAAACCAGGTGATAAGCTTTGATTTTTTTGTAAAAAAGTATATGGTTCAAGGAATTTTTTCGTTAAAAGTTGATTCACACTACGAATGGTTTTTCTTCTTTTCAACCAAAAAGTCGATTTTTTTGCTAAAGGAAGCAAATGTTTAATCTTTAAAGATTTTTTTTTAATAAGAAATTTTTTTTTTTAAATTAATTTACATTTTTTAGATTCTCGAAAATCCGTTTTTGTTTTTCAACACTTATTTTTCTTAGTTCCAAAGTGATTTCAGGAAAATTGTTTAAAATCATCAGAAATTCAGTGCGGTTTATTGTCAAAAACTCGCATTCCATTAATGCTTGGGCGTTTGAAATTCTATTATTTTTTGAATTATTTTATATTCAAAATTTAATAAATAAAAAAGACCTTACACATTCTGAGAAAATTTCAATTTCTCCAAAATATCCTCCAGGAACGAAAGATTTATAGACCATTTTGTCTGGGCCTTCGACTAGACCAACTTTTCCTTTGATGATGAAAAAGACGGAATTAGGATGTTGTCCTTTTTCATAGATCATTTCACCAGTGCGAAGTTTCAAAGGTGAAAGGAATAGAACAAACTCTGCAATGAACAATTTGTCTTTATTTTTAAAAAAAGGATAATTGATTAAGATGCTTTCTCTTGTATATTTTGAAATCTAACCAAAATTAAGTTAAATGAATAAAATAGAAAAAATTACTTCATATTTCAGATCTGTTGGTAATTCTCGCAAAAACTCTATTTTTTCATCGATTGTAAATAAACTTTTGATACAAGTATATTCCAAAGCTCTGCGAATTTTTAAATGCAAAGGTTTTGACATTCTATTTTCTTTACAGAATTCATCCATAATAATTCTTTTTTTTCTCAATTTAGCTTTCCTAAATCAAGTAAATTCCATTTAACAAATACTTCTTTTAAAAAATTACCTCGTATCTAAATTCGTGATGACTGAAGATAATGACCCTATAGAATAAGAGTAAAATCCAGCGCCAACACTCATCCAAATAATGCATATCAATCTTTCAACTTAAAGTATTTTTAAAAATTAACTATATTTCATTTTTTTTAATTGATTTACTCATATTGAACGCATGAACATCACCATATCCCACAGTACTTAATGTTTGAATTGCCCAATAAACAGAATAAGTATATAAGTCATAAGCACCCTCATCTTGAAGCTGTAGCTCATAGATCCAAGTTCCCGGCTCAAATCCACGTATCTCGGCTTCAAAAAACCAAACACACCCCATGAAATTTATAGCGACTGAAATGATGATGATATAATTGATCATGCTGATAAACCCAGAATTTAAGTTAAAAGTTTCTTGCAATTTCATTAAGTATTTAGAATTCTTGGTTTTTGTGACCATTTTTATGAGTCTTGCCAACCTAAAAAGTCGATATATTCTCGGAAGTTTCAACAATTGCTTAAAATCAGAAGAATTCACAGTGCTAAAACTCATTGAATTGTCACTATTATCAGGTGTCAAAAATTCATTTTCAACTAATTCGAAGGGAAAGGCAGCCATTAAATCAATAATAAACCAGCCTCTCAAATAATTGTTGATGATTTTCCTTCGCGTTTGAACCAGCTGATTATTCGAATCGAAATATGAGCTATTTAGTGAAACCAACATATCCAAAATGAATAGGATATTCACTATATATTCTAAAGCATTCAGCTCTGGAGGGAAAGTATCCACAAAAGCTATTTCAAGAGGGGTCATGTATGCTGTATACATCAATAAAATATATAAAATAAAACTCCAAATGCTTTTGAACTTGCTACCAGGATGAAACAATGTTTTTTTGAGTTTCTTTTTCTCGATAGAAGGATTTAACCCTTCATTTTCAAGTTTCCTAGAATAATTTTATCATTAATGAAAAAATAAATTCTCACTTTATATGTCCATTTTTGTTATAATTCAACCCAAAAAGCTTGACATCCTGATGTGACTTGACCATCGAAACATGAATTCTTAATTTATTTCGTACTCGTATCCATTTGACTTTTAATTCGGGGGTTAAATGCATTTGTGGAAAAATCTGGGTTAATGAAAGGGTTTGTTCTTTGATTTCTGCTTTAATGAGGTTCTTTTTCTCGATTTTTTCATTTTCTATACGCATGAAATATTTTTCAATTGTTTCATTGCCTACGAGCAATGTGCTCTTTGCAGTTCTTTTTGCAAACATATGGTTAATATGCCTTTTTTGAAACACTCTAGGCACGGAAATTATTGGAGGTTTATCTAGAAAAGAGATTTTTTTTGGTTTAGGAGGGGTGGATTCCTGGAAATTAATATGTTTCTCATTAGATTTTGCATCGGTTGAATGAACAAATAGGGAATCTGAAGATGTTTGGGGGATGGGATTAAACATAACTATTTTTTTATATTCTTAAATCTTAATATTGTTTTTATATTATTTTTATTGTTTGTATTGATCAGATCATAGTTACAATAAAAAATTTGTTGGAAATTATGAAATATTACAATTCTAAAAAATAAAAATCGAGAATCAAAATTTATGAAAATGACGTTTTTTAAAATAAGATTGTCTATAGATGAATTTTTTTTAATTAAAAATGACGTAAATCGTCGGAAAAAAATTTCTTAAAAAAAAATTTTTTTAATCGGGTTTTATACATCCGTAAATAAATTTTAAGTATATGATGAGGTCGACTCTTATATCACCTACTTTAAAGAATATTACAAATATTTTTCTATTCGGATATCAAATGACTTTAAATAACCAATGAAGACGAAAATAATATTTCTCACAACAATAATGATTTATTGAACTATTGTAAATTAAAAGAAAGTAGAACCCGAAGAATCAGAAGAACGAGAAGAACATGCGGAAGGATATTTGATTATCCATAAATGATCATTTTTTCCTCCTACAAACTTTTTACCCTTCAAAATATGACAACCAACTTGTATTCAAATAATTTGGGATCAGATTATGGCATTCTTGAGCTCAATCAGAAGGATTTTAATCTCGCTTTAAAATTCGATCAAGATGACCTCAACAATTGGAATACACCATTTATGGATATCCAATTTATTTAAACACTAGCGGAGAATATATAAACCAAACAGAAATTCGTCTGAAGCCTTGCACCATTTCAGATTTTCCAGGAGTTGAAAGCCAATATGAATCACTTAAACTTAAGGAAGCTCTCTGTCCAACATTCGACACAAACTTGACAATTTATGGTAATTATCAAGATGACACATTTATTTACTTTGGAATATCATTGCGAACATGCAATGAAACCCAATGGTGTCAAAATTACAATAATATTAGTCAAACAATGGAAAGAATAGGTTTCCATTTAAAATAACTCAAATTCATAATAAATATTTTTTCCTCTAGAAAAACTGAAATTACAAATTTATATAACGAACAATGCCATAAACGAAAATGATTATCAAACGCCATTCAGAAAGACAATCATTTCAGATCTGACTTTTCTAGTGGATCCTATAAGACCGTATTATAAAACGGCTGATATTTATTTAAATGAAGTAACTACGGCCACAGACACAGGCTATTTGCCTACTTTATTTTCCCAATTAACGAATTTAAGAAACTACACATATACTTCAGAATTTAGAGAACAAATGATAGTTTTTGCAGACTCATATAATAAAACTGACATTGCGGATATCTATTTCCTAAAAAGCCAAACCAGATTTCATTATGATCGTTTTGTGGGGGATGTTTGGGCTATGATTTCTTATATTGCAGGCAGCTGGAGCACTTGTTATGTATGGTTCATGTTAGTTGTGAAAAGTTACAACCGAAATTTCTTCGCAAACTCTTTATCCAATAAACTTTATAGTTTTCCTTCACAAAAAAAGAAAAAAGGGGGAGAAGTCAACAACAACAACAACGATGAAAATAGATTAAAAACTGAGGAATCTCCAAATAAACGGTCAGCTTATCAACATATTATTCAGAAAATAGAAACTTATTTAAGTTATGATCATAAACACAAAAATCTCATTTTGGAGGATGTGGGGTTTTATGTTGCAAAGCTTATTCTGGTTCCTGCCTCTTTTCAACCAAGAGTAGAAACTCTTAATCCAGAAATCCAGAGGAAACCTCATGAAAGATCTAGACATTTGCAATATATTGCGAAGATTGCAAGAATTGGAAAAAATCAAAACTTTATTGTTCACTGAAGAGCAGCAAATCGTCCTCAGTTTCTCTCCAAAACCAGAAATTTTAACTTTAAACCAAGAGGCATCGTTTCGTGAAAGGAAGACAATTCGTTTGAAAACATTATTAAGGAAGGAAAAAAAAAACTGAGAAAAGCAAGATTACTCTCAGATGAAATCAATTATGATGATATCCTTCCTTTCAAAAAATTGATTTTAGCTTGGAAGAACTTGAAGAGCACAACAGATGAGAAAATTTCAATCAATGAGAATATTCTCAAAATGTTCGGGAAAGAATTCGCAAAAATTATTGAGATCCCTGAAGAAGATTTGCAAAATTTCTCAAATATAACTTATCATTTATCATTTCCCGAGTCAAAATTGCCAAGATCATTGAATTAAAAAAAGTGGAAGAAACAAAGTTGTTCGAGAAAGAGGAATTAGTAAACTCATCGTTGGAACAGAAAAATGAGAAATTCGAAAAAGAAAGAATGATAACGAATGATTCAAAAAGAAATCTGAATGAAAGCATTGAAGAGAATAGAATTAAAGAAATTGTTAGGCCAAGTTTATCCATCAGAGATTTTCCAGGAAAAAACGATAGCATGAAGAATTTTACCAAAGATAAAGATAGAAATAGTCAAAGAACAGAAAATGAAAAGAAATTAAATAATGAAAAAAAAAGTAAAATAAATGAGATAAATGATGAAAATCAAGAGGAAGAAAAAGATGGACAAAAATCTCAAAGCATTTATGAAAAATCTGATAAATTGAACATCCAAACTAAAAGCAACATTGAAATAAAAGATGAACCCAAAAATGAAATAAAAGATGAACCCAAAATTAAAATAAAAGATAAACCCAAAATTGAAATAAACCAAAAAGCAAACAAAGATTATTTTGGAAAAGATATAATAGATATGAAAAGAAGGGATCGGAACAATGAGAGTCTTAACGAATTTACCAATTCTGATTTCAAATTAAATGTTTCAAATTTGAGTGCGAAAGATAACGAGAAGGTGAGTAATTTAGATGATCGACTATATGAAAATCTTGTCGAGATCAATAAAAATATAGGAAATATTTGCAATTTTGAATTTACAGAAAATGCAGAAAAAAATGAAAAGAAAGAGGATAAAATTTCAAAATATTTGAAAAATCAATATTACCGTAATTATTTTTTTTTTGTCAAAACTATAATAAATAAATCAAAATAAGAGTCAAAAATTCCAAATGACCAAAAACCTTCAAAAAATAAATTTAATTATTTTTTTTTTCAATTATGAAGAACCTCTCAAAAAAATAAACCCATTTTACATTTTTTCTTTCACAATCAAATGACCACTATTAAGGCACATCTATAATTTATTTTTGTTATCCTAAAAATTAAAAGAATATTCAAAGCGCAACAATTTTATATGTCCCAATTCTAAATAAAATTTGTTCATCTCCTCTTCTATTAACTTGACTCGACTCTTCCACTCCCAATTCCAACTACAAAAAAGTCTCTGTATTTGAGAGAAATGATAAAAAATTTACTTATCCATCCAAAAGTAAATGTAAATTCCCTCTAAATTCTTTAAAGATTTTAAAGATTGTCGAAGAGTTTTTAATCCAGCTTCAGAACCATGAAATTCTGTGCATCCATAATCCCTATGTTTCTTTTAATATAAAAAGTCCTCAATTATTTTGTTTTAACCCAATATTTATTCTCATCCATAAAAGTTTGCATGATTTCAAAAATGGTAAAAATTTGGCTAACGATTCCAAATCTTCATCATAAAAAAGTCTATGTTTATAATAAAAATGTATGTGAAACATAAAATTACAAAATGGGTTTAAAAATGAAAGCCAAATAAGCTTCCAAAGGTTTATCAGAAGCTTCTTCTAACTCTTTACATTGATATAAAGCTCGCAAAAGCAAAGAATCATTCTTGTATTTTGTCATTTCTGTTTCAAACTATATAAAAGAAGCTTAAGGCTATTTTTAGAAATAATTAGAACATTTCGTCTAAAATAATATATTTCTTCTCCTTTGCTTAATAATGCTTGTGTTGTTATGGTTTCTTTGGTTTCAAGATCTATTTTATCCATAGGAAATTAGCAATTTTTATTCAAATTTCAAAAAAATATTTATTGTTTTCTGTCAAGTATTTGCTCAAAAAATTTTTAATTTAAAAAAAAAAATCAAAATTCGTAATGTTCCATTCAGAGGTTTTTTGTAAATATAATTAAATTATTTATAAAAAATAAATTTTTTCTTAAAAAAAAAAAAATAACAAAATTTTGTTTTTATTTTATTTCTTATCAGAATCCTTTTCTCATAAAACAAAATCAAGAGCAACAGTTCCTCTAAAACAAAAACAAAAAATAATAAATAAAAAACTATATCTTGTCATTTCTGAAAGAAAAAGCATAA
>Ga0302320_10011089_pt1 | contig 19151 bp, 17 predicted proteins | sample Bog_T0_3_FD_202130 | JGI IMG/M metagenome (GOLD analysis project Ga0302320, IMG submission 202130) | Peat permafrost microbial communities from Stordalen Mire near Abisko, Sweden - Bog_T0_3 | ecosystem: Environmental > Terrestrial > Soil > Wetlands > Peat | place: Sweden: Abisko, Stordalen Mire... | reverse complement strand
AGTCTGTTCGCACCGCAGTCCTGCTCACTTTATTACCACCACCCAGTCTAGAACTGGCGACATTGGACCTGCTCTGCAAGGTAGCAGAATTTGCGCCGGATCAAGTAACGATTCGCCAGGCGCTGGACTATTTCGACAATCTGCCCGTGTATGATTCACGGCGTTCTATGATTATCGAGTCCCAGTTATGCGATATAGCGATCCCAGGGGCGGTTACCCGAGTGGTAGGCGAGTCGACCTCGCTGTTTGCACGTTTGCTTCGGGCGGTCGTCGAGGTAAAGCGGTATGGAGCGCATCTCGAATCAATTGCCAGACAGTGCAGTTCTCTGTCCAGTACCTTCGAACCGATCACGCTCGATACGCACTTATCTACGTTGATTCACATTTTGAATGGTGAAGACTATCGCAAAGCATACGACAAGGTTCTCGGCGCACTCTACCTGCCGCAACCGGAGCTTACGGCCTTCTTTCGTCAACTCTCAGAAGTGTATGGCCCGCAGTTTCCTGGCTTCTGTATCGTTCTTATCTTCGACCAGTTCGAGGAACTCTTCACGCTATTTCCAGCTACGCTTGTATCGGGAGCGAAATCGGAAGCGCATTCCAAATACCAACTTCGTATTGATTTTATAAGCCAGCTTGGCGATCTGTACCGAGCCGCGACGCAGGCGACTCCGTCCGCTGCTGACGATGCGGTTGATCAGGACAGATCCGGCACGCTGCCACTCCGGTTTGCCCTCTCCATGCGAGACGAATACATCGCTCAACTTGATCCAGTGAGCGTATTCGTCCCGGCTCCGCTCGACCTTTATCACCTTAATCTCCTCAACGGCGAACAAGCCCGTGACGCCATTTTGAGGCCAGCGGAGATCTTCGGATTCAAATACTCCCGAGAATGCCTTACAGAGATCGTCAAGGACCTCACAAAAGAGGACGGGCTGATCGAGCCTGCCCACCTCTCACTCGTTTGCGAGCGGCTTTGGCAAGTGAGCGGAAAGAAACTTTCGCAGGAAAGTCTGGAACTTCCCGCCGGGTCTGCTGTCGTGCGGAAAGAAGGTACTACCGACAGCGCCGATGCTCCAGAGGAACAGCAAGTTTCCGTCGACACGTTCAATAACCTTGGGCGTGTTCCCGGTATTCTTTCAGCGTATTTTACGGGATTGCTTGATGTCATGCCGAAACATGAACAGCTGGAAACATTGGAAATTCTAGAGCCTCTCGTGACGACATCGCGCACGAGAAATATTGTCGAAATGGATGTTCTCATACATCCGATCTACCGCAACGCAAAGTTGCGAGAGATGCTCTTCAACCGCCTTGTCGATGCAAAGGTTATCCGCGTCGAGCGGCGTCTTCGGAGTAATTTCGTTGAGATACTGCATGAGTTTCTTATCGACACCATCCTGAAGGAGATCCAGTTACGTCTGCTGTCAGACGTAGGCCAAAGCAGGTTCCGGGCAGCGTTGACGGATCTGAGAGCGTCGAGCTCCAGTCCCTTCCGGGCGACCTTGGATCGTAATAGCTTCGATACCCTGCATCAACGGAGATCGGAAATTGTTTGGGATGAATCCGCCATCGAAGTCATGGCGCGAAGCTCTATTGAACTCGGCATGTCACGCGATGTCTGCGGTCTATGGCTGAGGCAGGTGAATGTGCCCTCCCCAGAGTCACTAGAACAACTATTGGCAAACGTTCCGGCAGGTGCGGAGCCGTTGGCTATTGGCGATATGACGGCGATCCTGGCAGTGAGCAATATCGACTCACTCCGCCTGGAGGCCAAACTGGTCGTTCTGCGCAGTCTTCTTTACTGGACTGAAGCGTCTCAACGGGACAATATCCGTTCTTGGATTAGGGAGGCACATCTCGATGTCTGATGCCGCAGTATCAATTATTCGCGAGTTCATAGGGCGTAGCGACCCCCGCCTCAGAGAAAATGCTTGTGTTGGTCTGTCCTCGGTGGGCGGCGCAGAGGCGCTGGAATTGCTGGTCGCTATGGCAACTGATGATCATGAGGAAAGCGTTCGACAATGCGCGATGCGTGAATTAGCGACTCTTCCGGATGAGCAAATCGTACCGGCTCAGGATTTGATTACGAAGAAACTGTTGCTTCCCGCCGGAACTTCTCGCGTCTATTCCACCGCTGCGGCCTTAATGATCGCCAAGGACGTTCAGTTTGATTCGATTCCCTTCACAACCTCGCTGCGTTACACATGGAAGGCCACAGCTCTTAAAGCAAAAGGAGAGAAATTCCGGCAGTTGTGGAGGACGACTGCCCTGCTTGGAGCGGGTGTTCTTGTCGGGTGGATTATCCTCGGCAGCATGTGTGGCCTTACTGGAACCAGGCCCTGGATCTTTGAGGACTATCCAACTGATCTTGTCGTCTGTTCCCAGGTTTTGGCTATGGTGATTCTCAGTCTGCTCCTAAGCCTCCGCGATATCCATTGGAATTCGCAGGCGAGGGTGCGCTATGCTGCTTCGCTGGAGTTGGGACTCACCTTTGCGGTGAGCCTAGTTGCCGATGTTTGTGTGTTAGCCTTCTTTCTCGGACTGCATCAGGACTCCGATACCCACGATTGGGTGGTTAGGACCATTCGGCTTGTGCTACTGATTCCAGCTTCGCTTCTCTTTATCCGGTTTGTAACCCTGTCACTTTTGCGCCAAACTACGAGAAGAATAGGTTCGGTCATCCTCCGCATCCTCATCGGTTGGTGGATCGGCACATTCGTGCTCTTGCTCGCATCGCGCTTCATGGGCTCGGATACTGTGGATCGAATGTACAGTCCAATTTTCGCTGCCGGCATTCCTCTTATTCTCGGTTCAACATTTGTGTATGCCTATCGCGACCGGAACTATGCTGCACGTTCCTCAGCCCTGGGTAATCCGTTACGATGGGCAACATGGGTCTTTGTTGCCCTCAGCATCACCTCGATAATGTATCTGACACTTCACCGCCGATCTAAGCCCCCAGTTGAAAGCCACGACCAATTGGTAGTCGTAAACGATCTCAAGTACCGCGAGCTCGCCACCTATTCAGGTACTAACCCGATCATCGTGCACGTGAATGCAGATAATACCGTTATCACAGCCTCCATGATGGGTTCAGACTACAGGCTGTCGATGACTGGTCCCAGGCGACTCGCATCCTATGATGTTGACAACCCAAAAGTACGCCTCACCGCTAATAAGGGTGATGTCCTAACCATCGTAGAGACAAAAGTCGCGGATTCAGAGTCAATCTCGCTCTTAAGCTGGCTTCAAGACATTTTGCCTGCCCGAAGAGTCTCTGCTCAAACAGCGCCTGCAAAAGGGCCTGTAGAACTCGACCTGAGCTTCGAGCAGGAAGAAAAGTGATCGTCCATGAGCATTAAGTGAACAGATTGTCGGTTCAAACCAAGGCGCCAACGTTACCTGAGGCAAGCCATTCTTGAGAGTCATGCGTCAGTCGTTGAATCTTCTCCAATCGGAATAGGCGGCTTGGACGCCGACGCGTCCGGGATCCTGCACGGCTGGGAATTGTTCCACGACGGGGTAGGTTGATCTTGATGACAGTTGAGAGTTGGATACGCATGGATACCATCCACAAAGGCCTCTTGGGTTGGAGCTTCCTAGCAACATGCCTTGAGTGCGTCCGGAACAATGGGACGTAGCTGCCGAATGGCCTCTGAGCGCGTCCATTAATTATTTGCGAAGCCCATGTGATAGATTATTTTCAGCATTAGGAGTTGGGGCCGACGCCCCTCGCCAACCTGCCGACTCGGGCAAGGTGGATCGCGAAAGCGGATGTGGCTTCCGTAAGGGGGCAACGAAGCGGGGTAATCGTCGGCCCTCCATTCTGGAGGGTTTTTGTGTTTCTAAATACTGAACTCGATTGCAACATCAAGTGGCCAGCCAACGCAGCGCACCCCTGCGGGTTTCTGTTGATGTCCGGCTAATCAGAATGCAAGTGGGGGAGCCTGTCCCCAGAAACCAGGTGTCGCCGATTTATTTGACTACTTGCGGGCGACTCACAAGTTCAGCTAAAGCGTCGGTGCTGCCTTCTGTCCGGGCTTCCCCGCGCTCGCGGATAACCGGATAAAAGGAGACCACCATGGACCAGCAAAAGGCTCTACCCAATAATTCAACAACATCTGCCAACAAGGGCTGGCTGGAACGACTCGGCCTGATCGGTCTTGCGTCCATTGAGGCACCGTTACTGGCAGCCTTGGTGACGCAGGATCCACTCTTGCTGATTGGTGTGCATGGTACGGCGAAGAGCCTGCTGCTCACGCGCGTAGCAGCCTCCCTGGGGCTAAGCTTCCGGCACTACAACTCAAGTCTTTTGAACTTTGATGACCTGATAGGCTTCCCGCTGCCCGGCAAGGATGGCTCGCTTGAATACGTAGGCACGCCAGCCTCCATCTGGGGCGCAGGTGCCGTGTTCTTTGATGAGATCAGCCGATGCCGACCGGACATTCAGAACAAACTGTTCCCCATCATCCACGAACGGCGCGTGCAAGGCATTGCATTGGAAGTCCTGCGTTACCGATGGGCGGCGATGAACCCACCGTGCACGGATGAAGACGACAACGGATATACCGGATCGGAACCGCTGGATGCGGCGCTTGCGGACCGATTCGCCTTTGTGGTCGAAATGCCGACCTGGGAGCACTTTACACAGGCACAACAGTTGGCAATTATTCGCGCAGCAGAGACCCCTGTGCAGACAGAGGCTGCCAAGTTTCTGCGTGACGCCATCAACCGCGCCCAGAAGATCCTGGCAATCTTGCAGGACTCCTTTGCCGAGGGAGCTGCCAATTACGTGCAGACGGTAGTGGCGTTGCTTGCTCAAGCGGGGCTGGCGCTTAGCCCCCGCCGCGCCAATATGCTCTACCGAGGTGTGTTGGCTTTGAATGCCGCAGCGTTGGCGATGGATCCAGATTCCGATGCCTCGGATGCCACTCTATGGGCGTTGCGAAGCGGACTGCCGCAACGCGCTCAGGGTATCACAGTGTCGGAGGTCAAGTTGCTGGGCGCGCACCGTGAGGCGTTCAGCATGATTCGTATGGCTGAAGATAATCCGTTGCGCGCCATTCTGTGCGCTTCCAACCCGCTGGAGAGACTTCAGCTCGCCATCAATGCCACCAAGCTACCAAAAGAAGCCTTCTCCACCGTTGTAGCCGACATTCTGGCTCAACTTTCGTCTGGCGCGCGCGAAGCTGCCATTGTGCACTTGTTCGAGACGGGAGTAGTTGGACGCCTGAATGCTGCCATAGCAACGCAGGCAGGCGAGTCGTATCGAGAATTGGCGGTCCCCCCGTGTTTTCACGAAGACCTAGATGCTTCGGACACGCGCGTCTTAGCATGGAGCCGTGTTAGAGACCTGCTGTCTCAGCTTAACCCTGACGATCTGCGTTCTCATTTGCAGGCTAACGCAGTTGCATCGTTGTTCGAGCGTAAGCAGTTGCAGACCGCAGACGATGCCGACCAGGCTTTTGCCGCCTTTGCCCATGCCGACAGACTGCTGAGGGCCGCATGAGCCCACATGGCAGTTTCTACACAACAGGCCCGGGATTCCCGCCGAAGATTGGCGTGGGTTATAACGGCCTCCAATTCTTCGGCGCGAAAGGAACTCCCTGCGGCGACGCTGTGTTGTCACGGAAAGGCGACGGCCCGACCTTGTATGCCGGTCAAAGATTATTCGGCACCCCGGTGCGGTTCAGGCTTGATGAGGAGTGGCGGCGTTCCCAGCCACGGGTCATGCTAGTGCGGCTGGGGTTCAGGCCAGAGCAGTCTCCGGGCGTGGATCCCATCCAGCAGCTAATCCACTTAATCAACAGGCGAGCGGATGAACTGCCGTTACCGGACGGGTGCATTGTCATGCGCTCTCAAAGGTTCCATCCCGTCATTTGGAGCGATCCGCTCACCGCCCTGGCAATCCTAAGCAAGTCATCAGATACATTGTGGCTGCGCAGTAAAACGCCATCTTTGATTGGAGCTATGTACTGGCAATCCAAGACGCTGATCGTACCGCCGAGCTTCGTTCCCTATCTCCCGGAGGTCAACAAATGAACTTTCAACCCCATGGAAAAAGCTCAATGGCGGAGCGGATCCTCGATGCGTTTCCGAGCGGCTCATACGCGGTGTCGGGCCTGTTGAGGCTGCTGGACATCGTAGAGACAGATAAGGTGTCTTCTGCCGCAGTGGAATGTAAGATCCAGCCGCGATTGCTCATTAACCCTGATTTTGTTAAGGCACATGCCGAGTCGCCGGAGAAGCTGCTCATGCTAGTCATGCACGAGCTGCACCATGTACTGTTGGGCCACACCGTGCTTTTCCCTCGTGCAACGCGGGTACAGAACTTCATTCTTGATGCGGTTATTAACGGCATCATCTGCCGGATGTTTCCTCGACAGGCGTACACGTCGTTCTTCAGTGACCTTTACAGCTCTGAACGCTTCCCCGAATGCCTGCTACGGCCTCCCGTGGGCTGGTACGGCAAGCAGGGCGAGAGACCCGCCGCCCTGGAGTCCGTGCCCGAGAATCTTCGCCCTAGGGTTCGCGAGGTGCATGAGGCGCTCTACCAGTCCACTGGTGCTAGCTATCAAGAGGTATACGATGTCCTTCCAGTCGTATTGGCAGCCGTGGGCGCTGGAGGAACAGCGGACGGTAAGGGTCTCCTCATTAAAGAGATCCCGCTGTTGGGAAGCCATGATGACGAGATCAAGCCGTCCACTGGTTCCAGTCATCAAGAGGTATCCGATACCCCTCTCACAATATTGGCGGGGCCACAGAGTTCTGGAGCGATGGACGCCGGAGAAAGTTGCGTGAGCGATATACCGCTACTCGGGAGTCACGATGTTGAAGCGATACCGGACGGCCAGCCTGACAGGCTGGCGCCTCTGTTGGTGGACATGATGCGTGAACTCGTTGAACGATGGCCACAGACACCCGACCCGATTCGCGGACGATCCCTCGCCGACTTGCTCAAGAGCACTACAGTCTGTCCACGGCGCGAACCTTCGAACCGAGCCATCCTGCGACGGCTGATCCGTAAAGTGGCCAACGCACAAGGGCCGGGGCGGGTGCGTGAAGTGTGTGACGACCGCATGGGGACATTCACTCCGCTCCCGACAATGGCACGGCGATCCCTGGTGCTGCGCGCTTTGGGTGCACAGACGCTACTACATCCGGGTACTGCGCCCTGGAGACATCGCGTTGCGACAGGCGATAAGGTGCGGGTCTATCTCGATGTCTCCGGAAGCATGGAAGAGGTACTCACGTCGCTCTACGGTGCGGTCCTCGACTGCCAGGAGATGGTGCATCCGACCGTGTACCTGTTTTCAACGAGCGTAACGGATGTATCCCTTGCAGAACTCAGGGCGGGCAAGTGTGAGAGCACTGGAGGCACAGCCATCGACTGCGTGGCAGAGCACATGGCTCGAAACAAAGTGAGGCGTGCCCTTATCATCACAGACGGATGGGTTGGCACACCGGCCGGCGAGCACCACGACACTCTAGCGAATTCGAGGTTGGCCGTGGCATACCTCGGCAACTCGACGAACCAGGAGGACCTTCAAGCAGTCGCCAATCACACAACGATTCTGAAGATTGGAGTCTGAATCTGACACGATAGAGCTGTCCGGCTGTCTATTGATGTGTCTGACTTGTCCGAAGATGCTTTCACCATCATGGCGGATAGTCCGAACCATCCACATCACCTCATCAAAATTAGCTGTGGAATGCAATCGGAGCCGGCCCAAACGAAACCATTTTGTCCCAGTCGTCTTGACAAGTCTCTTGCAGCTTCCAGGTCAACACCAAAGATGAGGAAGCTATCTTCACCAGGCCATCCGTTGAATGGATGTTGGCCAACCCCTTCGATAAAGGCTAGCTTTCGTTCAATCAGTTCGCTACGCAACGAGTTGGTGCGTTCCGCATTTGCAGCGTCATCGAGAGTCTGGCTATTGGGATTGCAGGCAGTGATGTATGCGCTTGTCTCTGCGCCATTCCTCTTGCAAGCCGCGGCCAAAGCGGAGTTTGGCTCACCAATTCTGATCGTGAAGGGAGAGTCCCCGAAGACATGATATTCAGTCTCCAGGTATGCCTGAATGGTGTCAGGGTCAATAAGAGACTCGGAGTACACAAGACCCTCCTTCAGACTTTGCGGAGTCTACCTCAAGCTTGAGTCGTAGGCATATCACGCATGAGTATCGCAGAATCGACTCCTGAGATGGCAGCCGCGCGTATCAGATACAACGGCTATTGACGCTGCCCTGTCGTGCCCTGTCGAGCCGCTACGCTTTTACATCGCGTGACGATGCACAATGCACGGCGAGACGGTGAGCGATACAGACGCAGGACACTGGCCAACCGGCGCGCGATCAGATGCTTGCAGAACGCCGCCCCGCGTAAAATTAGAGTACACTCCAGCGAACGTCCAACCGAACCCCCAAAAAGTGTAAAGAAAATAGACGAAAATAATGCTTGACACCACCGTCTTCATGGCTCTAGACTTGCCTTGACAGTCGGAGGCTGTCAAACATGGGAAAAGCAACAGGGCAGCGACTTGGCTACATCCGCGTGAGCAGCGTAGATCAGAACACGGAACGGCAGCTTGACGGTATCGAGTTGGACGAACGGTTTGAGGATAAATGCAGCGGTAAGGATACGAACCGGCCCCAACTCCAGCGCCTTCTAAAGCACGCCCGGAAGGGTGACCATATCATCGTTCACGATATGTCCAGGCTGGCGCGCAACCTTACAGACCTGCTGAATCTGGTCAAAGACCTTACCGGCAAGGGCATCTCGATTGAGTTCCGCAAAGAGCAACTCACCTTCGATGGCAAGGCGGACAGCACCGGTATGCTCATGCTCCAAATCATGGGCGCGGTGAGCGAATTCGAGAGGGCGATGATTCTGGAGCGCCAGCGCGAAGGTATACGTATCGCACAGGCCAAGGGCACCTACAGAGGCCGGAAGGCCGCTCTGAGCGCAGCACGGGCCGCAGAGCTACGCCAGAGAGTGAAGGCTGGCGAGGTCAAGGCGACGCTGGCAACGGAGTTCGGCATCTCGCGCCAAACCCTCTACGCATACGTCAACGCAGCCTGATCAGTACCAGCACGACGCGGCCATCTCCATAGCGGGGGTGGCCGCTCTTTTTGCTGCCGGATGCCGGAGGGTGACCATCCCGGATTCCGCCGCCGCCCATCTCTACCTACCTCCGCCGCCGTGACGCACGCTCACGGCCAACGCAGCGGGCCGCGCGGGCCGCCCTGGCGACAGCAGCAACGTAGAGGCGACGGCGTAGGAATCCTAAAAGGAGTGTCACGGAAGGGGGGGCCGGGGAGTCCCCGCCGGTCGCCGCACAGCGCGTCGCTTGGCACGGCCAACGCAATGGGTCCCGTCTGGGTCCCCCTGGCACCTCCGCCACCGGAGGCGTATTGGAATACCGATGCCCGGTGAGGGACTCATAGGCACCCGCTCCGGGACCTCTCGCGCTCTATATAGGCATGACGACCAAACGATCACCCCGCCCCTATAGGCCAAGCCGAAAGAAGTAAGGTCAAGCTCTGGCCGCGCTAAAGCAAGCGGTCTCTCTGCCGTCCCTGCCGTGGACCCAACGCCTCCGCGCTGCCGAACTCATCCTTGCGATCTATGAGGTGGCCAGCGTCGCGCCTGTCCAACCGCTAGTCGGTCATAACCGCAAGGTCGTGAAGGACCTCATAGAAGAGTCCAGGTTTGAGACGCGCGTCCGCAAGTCAGTACGCGCCAAGATGGCTCTGGAGGTAGAAGCCGAAGAGCGCGACAGACTCGCAGCGATTCCACCGGCCCAACGCGCAGCAGACAGCTTCATCGCAACTCGCAACACAATGGAGGACCACAATGGATAGCACGACTACAAAGCTACGGGCGATGATCGCCGATGACACTCTCCCCATGACCGACCGACAGACGGCGGCATCACATACCGTCGCCCTCATGGCCAGCGCAGTAAACCTCACCGTCCTGCCCGATGATCCGGAGTACCTCCGCCTTACCGCAGACCATATCGACATGGATGGCGGCATGGATGGCGGCACATGGCAATTCAAGGTCGAACCGAGGACGCATGACGAAGCCATAGCCGAGATCAGAAGCCAGCGCATACGGGCCGCGCACAGCATAGCAACGCGGGACACTGGACGGCATCGCCTAGAGAGGCTGGCCAGTATCGCGGCTCTCCTGGAGCTGCTGCCGTCATCGAACTTCTACAAGCGGAACGGTTACACCCCGGTCAAGCTACTGGCGACGTTCGACGCGACGGGCACATGGGATGGCAGCGCGGACAGCCGACCGTAAATAATTTTCTCCGGTCGCGCCGTGGCGTTCGTCTATTCCAGACAGCGTGTCAATAGCGAAACGCTTGACACGCGGAGTAGAATGGAATTAGGTAGCAGCTTCACCGTGACCATGCAGCCGGACGAAGGCAGCTACTAGCAGCGTAGAGTTCCAACCCCCACGACAACCCAGTCGCAACGCACCATAAACAGTGCAAAACGGTTACCCGCACTCATTTCCACGTTTGGGAACCGATCCGTGCGGGTCTAAATTCGCTAACCGCCTTGTAATCGGTGGTTTAGCCGACCCCACTCCTTACAAGGGTACTTCTCTACTCAACTAATAGATGTGCATACAAAGCACTTTGGTATCAACTATGTCTCCTTCGCTCCCACAACCTATGTCTCCTTCGCTCCTATCGTGAGTAAGTACCTTAGCGGCGTCTGGGGCAGCATCCCCACAGTCAAATTGCCGAGCGCGATTTTCAAGGATCGTGTCCTCACGTTGGACGGAGCGGCCCTTGCTGTGTTGGTCGTGCTGCATCAGAAGTACGTGGGGCAGAGCGCGCACATTCGCAAGATGGCAGGCACGCGGAACAGTCAACAGGATACCTATAACCCTGTCGCCAAGGTCGATCACGCAGAACTCATCAAGCTGACAGGGTTCGGAGACCGCAAGATCACCTACGCAGTGAAGGAACTCCGTCTGGCTGGCTTCATCGAGATTGGACACCGCAGCAAAGGCGGCAAGAAGGGCGGACACGGGCCAGGCCGGTATGAACTCAGGGTTCTGGACAGGACTCTGCGGAACGTCAAGGGCTGCATGTTGTTTGAGAACACAGAGATGTTCTTCTGTGTGCCGGAAGCCGTGGTGACACACCGAGAACAATACGCGATGGCCAGGATGGAAGGTTCGGAGTGGCGGCTGTACGTCGCAGCGTGTTGGCTGGCAACCCTCGAACAAGCGCCCGGTCGCCAGCGCGCCGCGAGAGCTGGTGCCACCTTCAAGATGAAGGGACTGGATATGCGCAAGGCAGCGAAGCTATCACTGCCGACTTACAAGAAGGCCCTGGCCGGGCTGGAAAGCAAGAAGCTGATCTTGACCTTCCCGAATCCCGATCAGTCGAAGGACCTGCTGACAGTTATGATGTGTGACCCGTACACGACATCGCCGGTGCACGTCCACAGGGAGGGCAACCCAGACCAAGATAACCCTGCCAATTACTACACGACGGATGCTAAGGGCGTGACGCGGAGGCTGAATATCAACAAAGGCATGACGCCCGAAGCGCGGGAGCGCATCCTACGCGCGAGTCTGGACGGCGGGCCGATGACAAAGCAGGGCAATGGAGACTTCAAGATCAGGTGCCCATTCCCATCCCATGCCGACCGCACTCCGTCCTGTTCCGTCTCCACGATCAAAGGGTGCTTCCATTGCTACGGCTGCAAGATGCAGGGTTCGTTCCTTGACTTGCTCAAGGCGCTTAACAAAGGCTCGGAATACATGGCTCTGTTACAGATGACGGATGCGACAGGACAGCCGCCGCCGGAGTTCCACGACCCAGATCATAAGTTGAAGGCGATCTATAGCTATTGGGATAAATATGGCCATGAGCTTAAGCAGGTTGTGCGTAAGCAGGACGATGAGAACGGCAACAAAGTCTTTCTCCAGCGACGGCGTAAACCTAATGGTGGCTGGGAATGGAACGTCAAGGGTCTACCCCCGATGCTTTTCAATGGGCACCTTCTAGGCCAGGGTGAGGACCTCGTGGTCGTCTGCGAAGGCGAGAAGGACGCTGTCGCCATCACCAACGCAAAGTCGCGTGATACCGAGTCAGCGATTCGCAAAGCGACGCGACTTGCTTCCCGCGTTTATTATCCACCGCCGGATTCAGAGAGGACGATACTGGGTGTGACCAGCGGCCCCGCGAACTCCTGGAAGCCGGAGCTTGCAGAACTTCTGAAGGATTCCAAAGTCATCCTCTTCCCGGATAATGACGCTGCCGGAGCGGTCTACGCGGAGGCTGTATGCAGTTCGCTCGATGCCTTAGAGATTGAGTACGTGCTGGTAACCACGGACTGCAAGGATGCAAGCGAGTTTATGGAGCATCATGGGGGAGATGAGCTTCGCAAGCTCCTCATCTCCCAGTGGGAGAATCGGCCTAAGTGGCTACCGATAGAGCCGCCGATAGAACCTATCGAAGGGGAGATCACCATCTGACTTTACGCACCACGCACCACAGCACCACGAACACAGCACCACGAATCCCGACATGAAAGGACACACTGGCACATGAGACACCCGGAGCAGCACACGCGACCACAGAAGTAGCAGCACGGCATCTTGCCCACCAACAGCTTTACCTTCTCCACCACAGCGATCTTCAAGCCATCGCTTACGACGTATTCCCTGAGTTGAAGTTTTGGGACTGCGACACCATCATGGGCAGCCTTCAACGCGAGTTGCCCACCTTCACCGGGACAGACCAGGACTTCGCAGAGTGGGCAACGGCGATTGTCACCGCCGGAGCGATACGGCATAAGTTCCTTGCTCTCGCGATGAAGGAATGGAAACCACTCATCTACTCCGCGATTCAGCGGGGCATGTCCTCCGAACACAACCAGGCCGTTGATTACTCCAAGGACCCAGAGGACCTCTACTGGGAGATCGTGCTTCTCATCGTGAACATGGCGCCTGACTTGGCGAAGGCGGGGACAGCCAAGATGACCACGCGGATATTCGATCTCGCAAAGAAGCACGTTAGGTTCCACGTCGTAAAACTGAATCGCCGCCACAAGTTGAATCGTGAGCGCGTGGAAAATCAGCAGAGCTATCGCTGCGAGACAGTGAGTGCCGAAGAGCGGGACTCCGAACTCGCCGTAAGCAACGCCGAACGCCGCGGCGAAAACTAACTCAAAGAAATGTCTCTCAGAGCAGCGCGCCGCGCTCTCTATTGCAGACAACCATACAACGGACAGAGAGCCTACAAGGCCACGGGACGATTCCCACGCCGCATGGACCCAGCAAGCCCCAACACGATGCGAAGGGGCAGACACGGCGCAAAGACGCGAGCCGCCCATCTGCGCCGTAAGAAGGCGAGCTGTAGCAAGTGGTAACCGATACACAATTCAAACAGAGGAGGGCTGTGCAATCTGCAAACTTCGATTCATCCGACGCGCCGGAGCGCACGTACAGAGTAAGCACCAAAAGCAGGGCCGCAAGTTGGCGTGAGACATTCGAGACCGTAGTCGAAGCCTACGTCGTCATGCGAAGTTATCAGCCTCTGGCGGCCAGGGACTATGACCCGTACCGCAATCGACGCACGTCAAGCTGGACTGCCGACGTTGGGGGCTGGCTTGCAGATTGCGAACGGATCACAGAAGAGGCAATCGGTGGCGACATCGCACTAGAAGCAGGCTGGTTTGCATTGGCATCTGGGGAAGCAGTACCGGCGCGGGTCCGTGCCGCTCTCTATAGGCGATGCGGCCAACTTTACCTGGCGCGCCACTTGAATCCCAGTCGGTACTCTTCCAAAGCGCTCTTAGCGGATGGCCAGCCATCCCTAGAGGTGAACCGATGACCGCGTGCGGCCATCGCGGCTGTCCCATCTGTGACAGGCAGAACGCGACGGTCGGACGCTGGACACGGCTTGCACGGATGCTGCGGCACTGGAGACGTTGGCGTATGAGTGGAACGGAGGGGAATTGAATCTTCAAGCAAACCTAGAGGGCCGCTCTGTCGGCACACTGAGCGTTGGACAGAAGGCGGGCAACAACCGCTGGCACGTTCAATGCCAGAGATGCAAGGCTTCGGGAACCGAATCCCACGCGCTACTCGCAGCCGGGAGAGCGCTGTGTCGCGCGGGCGGTTGCCGGGACAACGCGGAGGCGGTACGCGCCGCACAAGCCGAGACGCTACCAAAGGCCAGAAGCAAAGCAGCAGCCGATGACAACGCAGACAGACGGGCAGCAGAGGACAAAGCAGAAGCCGCGCGTCGCGCCGTAGAGGCAGAGTTCGCAGACGGGCATCAGCAGCTCGCAAAGCTGATTCGAGACAGAATCGCAGGGCAAAGGGACGACGAGTGTTTTGTGGACCAGGCAACCTTAGCCGTCCGCATGACGCAAGCGGACGCGGATGCTTTCAATTCCGCGGAGGCCGCGAAGTACGCGGCTTCCAATCCAGCGTTCTATCCATCCCGCGCCAACCGACTGGCGTTGGGTGGTTACTTCGCCCGGAATGGAATCAACATCGTGAGCGCCGCCACCTTGGGAGCTGCCGTGCGTCGTCTTAGCGAGTACGGCTTGCTGCCAGAGTCCAGACCGGCACCCTTGCCCGAAGCGCTGCCGCACCTACCGGCATACGTCAACCTCAGCATCGAACCCGAACCCGAACAACCGGCCGTAGAGCCGGAGGGCATGGGCTGGGACATCGAAACCGGAGAGCCGCGCTTTTACTCGCCGCTTCAAATCGAGCGGATGTCCAGCGAGACGTACCGGAGAGCCTTCCGCGTCAGACGCGAAGAGCAGATATTGAACCGGAGGAGATGGTAAATGGTCGAACTCATCACGGACGACGACACACAGACAGCGCCCAACCTCAGCAATATCGAACGCCTGAGACTCCAACTTGTAGCGTGTCTCGCGCAGCTTTCAGCCGAAGAGCTGGCCTTTGCTCTGACTGAAGGCCAACAGCGGGCGGCGATCTCTCACGCGCTCGCGTAGCACCTGGACGACAGCAGCAGCTTGACCCAGCGACCGAACTCTCCCCCTCCGGGCCGGTCGCTGGGTCAAGCTGCTGATCGCGCCATAGAAATTGAAGTCTGGGAATGGGGATCAACGCGCCCAGTACGACCCTGCCAGGTTGTGTCCCGCGTCCCCGCCTCTTCTCCTAATAACCCCTTATAGGTCCTATGCCCGATCCCCTCCAGACAGACATGGTGCAGAACGCCGCGCCCGCCTCACAGACTTTGGTATCGAATACCAATCCACCGACTACAGCACCCGCAACCGCATCACCGACCACAAACGCGAGTGCTACAGCGGCCAGCCCTGGCACGACGTTGCCCGTGGCGTCACAGGCGGCAACTCAGCCACCGTCTACAGCCTCCCCCGCGTCTACGGTCACGCCAGCCACACAGGACACGGTGAGCAATCGCACGCCGAACCTCAGTACGCCGCCGCCGCAAACTCCGAACGTCCCAAACCCACAGTTGCCGCCGAACAGCACCGTGCCGGAAGGCCAGCCCAACGCCAGCCATCCCGCTGTACAGCGGGCCGGGGTGACCAACTCCGTTGCGATAGCACTCGCCGGAGGGCCGCGATACAGAACTGCGGTCGACCCGGAGACAGGTGCGGTTACACGCACGCAAGTCCCCCTGTCCAAACGCGACGTGGGTCTTGCCATTGCTTTCCAGGCCCTGAGTGGTGCGCTGGCAGGGTACGGAGTGAAGCCCGGACCAGGCGCGATTGGGCGAGCAGGATTCGCAGGATTGCAAGAGGGCCAGCAAGAGACGGCAGCAAAGCAGAAACAGGATGCAGACCAGGCAGCAGCGGCCAAGGCCGACGCAGACAATCAAACGGCTGTACTGGCGAAGCGCGCGGCGATCTATGAAGCGAACTCGCGCACCCTCTTGAACACTTCGGAAGTTGAACAGCGCGGAGCGGACGCGATAGATAAGCTGGTCGCCATTAATCGGCAGAGCGGAGTCCTGGACACGGATGCTATCAACGTCCTGAATAATGGCCAGCCGATGACGCAGGACGAACTTAACGACGCGATGCGTAAGGGCGCGATAGACCCCACAGCGCAGCTTGGACCCATCGCAGGGCGTGAAGAGATCACCGGCGCGGACGGAAGCAAGAGATGGCAGGCTACTCACCTCATCATCAAAGACGGTTCCGCGCCTGTCACGCTCTCACAAGCCGACTGGGATAGATATGCCGCCGCCGGAGTGCCGGGATTCACGAAGGGGACGCAGATAGGCGGAAACACGCAAGTAAAGCTGTCGATGGTGCAACGCGCGAATGAGATCGTTGCCAGCCACCACTTAGCAGACCTCCGTCTCGCAGACCTTCGCACGACGCTTGACGGCACACCGCTTGCAGACAAGGTGCCATCGACAATCGACTGGACACAGCCGGGAACCGAGACGGCCATGCAGCGGTATCAGAAGTACGTCTCGCACAACGCTGATAACCTTGCAGACCCGTATCTCGCGCTGCAAGCTATGGGCACAGCCAAGCGCGATCCTAAGACCGGAGAGATGGCACCGAACCCAGATGCGAAGTATGCCGACACCGTAGCGACCGCGCTGGGCGGATGGCCGGTTCTCGAAGCCGCGCATAACCAGCTCCTAGCCAACAAGGCCGACGCCGCGAAGTACAGCATTATCGACACCGCAGACAAGGCGAACGCCGTACTCGCATCCCCGAAGCGTTTCACCGCGGATCAGGTGAGCGCCGCCCGTGGCTTCAACGCGCTGACAGCGCAACAGGGCGAGCGTAAGACTGCGGAGGATGCACGCGCCCACGCGGTCGCAACCGGCGCGGACGTAGAGGCGATGTATCGCTTCGGGCGCAACCCCGTGACCGGGCAAGTTCTCAATCTGGACAACGCCGCACCGGCCATGCTGGTAGACAGCAGCGGCAACGTGATACCGCAGGACCTCATCTCCACTTACAAACCAACGGCAGCGCAGCGCCAGACAGGCGACACGGCGCGACAGGTCCTCAGCATCGCCGCAGACCTCCGCCAAGCCATCGCAGCGAACCCCGCGCTCGCAGGGCCGCTTTCAGGACGCAGCAAGAGTGGTCTGGCGAAGCTCGGCCTTGGAGATGCACAAGCGCAGAAGTTCTTGGACGATGTTTCGTTCCTACAGACAGCGGCGACGAAGATGCATTCTGGGAGATTCAGTAATGCCATCCTGGACAAGATGAGTTCGCTGATACAGCCGGGGATGAACGACGGCCAATTCAGCGGAGCGCTTGATTCGATCACCGGAGTCGCAGGACGCTACGCAGACGAAGATCGCTTGACGACAGTGGCAAGCTACCGTTCGCAGCAGCAGCAGCCACAGCAAGGGCAGCCGGCGAACGCATCGCAGCCCAACGCTCGCACGCCCAACACACAGACGCCGCGCGTCGTGCCAAAGGGTGCTACTCCAGGACGTGACAGAGCGGGGAACATCGTCGGCTATCGGCTGCCGAACGGACAAACGGTGAGCTTCTAATGGCACCCCAGACCAACACTCCCGCACCGGCGCCGCCACCGGCAGCAGACGGCATGACCTTCGATGCGACTCCGACCGCGACGGCCATCACTGTCCCCGCGCCGCCGCCGCCGCCGTCGTCCAACGCAACGGACGGAGGCATGACGTTCGACGCGACGCCAACGGCCAACGCGATCACCGTGCCCGATGCGACGCAGCAGCAGACGACGCAACAGCCACCGACCGACACGACCGGGTTTCCACAAGGCACCGTCTCAGCAGATCCCGGCCCTCCGACTCTGGGCGGCAAGTTCGAGCGTTACGCGCGGAACTTAAACGAAGACCTCCGAGACGGAACAGACTTGACCGGCATCGGCACCGTGTTGAAACGAATGGGTGCTCACGGTCTAGGAAACGGCGCAGTCGGTAACTTCATGGGGAGTCCGTTGCTTGGCATCGCACGCGCGTTCATCGGCGCAAGTGAGCTGTCGCAGGGCAAGGCATGGCCGGGAATCAAAGACACTGTTGGCGGGACACTAGACGCAGGTACGATCCCTCTGAGCATCGTAGCGCCGGAAGTGGGAGAGGCAGCAGCCGGGAAAGCAGGCGAAGCATTAGACGAGGTAGCGCAGCAGGCGGCCCGCGCGGCTAATGCTGTCAAAGCGCCGTTTTCAGTGAAGGCAATTCAGCCGGGGTTACAGGACAGCATCATCGGCGCGATCAGAGACACGGCGAAAGAGCACGGCATCACTCTGCCCAACGCCGCATCGGTGCGAGACATCACGCAGACCCTCAGTGACGCTGTGCGCGGGAAGGCTCACGCGATCTATCAGCAGCTATACTCCGCTCTGGGCGGGACGCGATTCCAGGCGTGGGATGACCAGCTCGGAAACATCCAACGCGCAATGCGCGAGAGTCTCGGCATCGACCCAGAGAAGGACGCAGCGCTGGCGAAGCGCTTGCAGGACGTTACCGCCGCGCGTAACGCAGCGATGGACACGATCCGCGGCAAGGGCTTGGACCCGGACGATCTCATCGGCCAAGCTGACAAGTTGCACCAACGCGCTATGGCGCTCCAGGATGTCTCTAAGGCTGTGCGATCTTCTACCGACGTGCATCCATCACTCGCCGCCGATGGTGGCACCGCGCCCGCGAAAGTAAAGACAGCGCCGCTCTTCAAGAGGTTGAACGGGCTTTCGGTGCCCAATCCGAAGTATCCAGGAACACCGTCGCGCCTTGTGCAAGCGCTCGGACAAGAGAGAGCGGACGCGCTACTGCATACCGTCGACGCAGCTCATCTCTACGCGCAGAAGATCGCAGCGCGTCAAAAGATGCTGGGCACATTGGCGAAGGCGACGGGACTCGGAGGGTTAGGGTACGAAGCCGTCAGTGGCTTGCATCATCTACTCGGAGGCGATGGGCAATAGGCAACAATCCCACAACGGCGCGTGCGCTCCGTTAGTCCGTGTTAGGCTGCTTTGCAGGGTCTTAGGTGTCATCCGCTGACCTGCATGTTGTTGAACGTACGTTAGATGGATTCTTCGAGTCCTACCTCAGGAGCCACATTCTAAAAGACTTAGAATACTTAACGTCAGCCAGATATTGAATCAAGTCAGGGGACCGTCAGCATATAGATGCTCATAAGGGATGC
>Ga0302320_10011087_pt1 | contig 19152 bp, 20 predicted proteins | sample Bog_T0_3_FD_202130 | JGI IMG/M metagenome (GOLD analysis project Ga0302320, IMG submission 202130) | Peat permafrost microbial communities from Stordalen Mire near Abisko, Sweden - Bog_T0_3 | ecosystem: Environmental > Terrestrial > Soil > Wetlands > Peat | place: Sweden: Abisko, Stordalen Mire... | reverse complement strand
CGCAAAATGGAATCATTCCAAACCCGAGAAATACTAAGGAGTCAAAGTGCCCAACACTACTTCCGCACCCTACACCACCAGCGCAAATAGCATACTAAATGTCTACGCTATCTGCACACCCACCTCTTATATCCCCGGTGGTGTTCTAACCCAGACCGGCGACCTCTCGACTATCGCATGGATCATCTTTGAACCAGGAGTTTAATATGAAAAAAGAAATTGGAATCAGTAAGAATGCGTCCAAGACCGCTAAGGCTCTAGATGAAAAGGTCGATAAGAAGCACGGTGTAGCCGAAGGCTCCAAGGCTGACCTCCGACTAGACCGTAAAATAAACAAGGATGACAAGGCGCACAAGCTCAAGAGCGTCGAAAAATACTAAGAGGTTGGGATGAAGCAGAAGGGTTTTCTTGGCGGACGCTACATATCTAGTGTGCCCAATTTTGACTGTGCGGACACAGTAAACCTGTATCCCGAGATGGACGAAATAGGCACCGGCAAAGACCAGGAAGTCCTGATGCTTCGGTCCCGCCCTGGACTTACTCTGCTCCATCGTATCCCCCGATCGCCCATCCGGTGCGTCTGGCAGACGCAGAATGGCTACATCTATGTCGTAGCGGGAAATGGCGTGTTTCATCTCACCACCACGGACGGAATTAACTACACCCACGCTCTGATCGCTACGCTGACGACCCAGACGGGACATGTTTACATGACGGATGAGATTCCAAACGTTGTAAATGGACAGGTTAATACCGCCCGAGTCGTCCAAGTCGTTGTGGTGGACGGTTCGACCACCGGTATCTGTTTTAATGAGGGTTCTGATGCGAATCTAACTCTGTTGGGGCCGGGTAATGGCTACCAAGGCTCAAGCTTTGTCACCGCACAGGATGGATTCTTCCTATTTGCTCAGCCAAACACTCCGGTTGCTTATTTTGCGGCAGACCCTCTGAATATCAGCGGAACGGACACGATTGTTGTAAATCTCGGTCCCGATGTGATAAGTAGGGTTATCAGCGACCACGATATTATCTGGGTTTTTGGCCGGAAGACCATCAGCGTGTGGCAAAATACCGGAGGCGTAGGATTTTTCTCTCCGTTCAATCTGTTCCAACAGATTCCTGGCAGCTTTAGCGAGGGTGGGGCATTTCCGCACACTATCATCAAGCTGGGTGGGCAACTTCTGTGGGTCCAGTCGGACCCCAACGGCTCCGGACAGGTGTTTGAGGCCATCGGATTCAGAGGAACCCGTATTTCCACACATTCGGAAGAGTTACTTCTTGGGCAGTATGACCTGACCAACGCGACCGCATGGTCGTATACGATAGAGGGACACAGTTTCTATTGTTTGAATGTCCCTGGGATGCCTAAGACGCTCTGCTATGACTTAAATACCAAGATGTGGTCCACGAGGGTATTTTTCCAGAATGGCCTTCAGAGCCGTGATTTGGTTGAGCATCACTATAATCTGAACCTCCCTGGTATTAGTCAAATCCATATGGTGGGGGATTATCAGAGCGGCAATCTCTACAGATTGGATAACTCGAATTATACGGATAATGGACAGCCAATCCTGCGCCAACGAACCACTTCTCACCTGAGTAGTGAGTATAAGAGGATGCAGATTCAGAAGTTACAGGTTGATATCGAACCCGGCACCGGCCTTGACGGCTTGGGTCTATCCGTTCAGGAGGGAACGATAGGTCTCCCTGTTCTCCAGTCCGCAACCAATCTGGAACTGATTGGCAATGGACCCACCTATCAGTTCGCCGGTGCGGACGGGACGGTCGTTACTCCGGTCGGAACCCCCACCATAACCGCATCAGGTGTTTATTCCAACTCATATCAGATTAATGGCAATCTGTTTACCGCTCTTCCAGGTGTTTTCGAAATTGGTCCTGAGCAGATAGGAATTGGGGACGGCACGACTTCGAACTATAATCTTTCAAGCAATTATGGGACGGATGTGGAGTCGGCCATCATCTATGCGAATGATTGGCGGGGCAATATCCTCCAACTCCAGACCCCCCGAACCAATCTGCTTCCCTACTCGGGTGGGGGAGAGGGTGGGGGCGGATTTAGCCTCGGCTGGGTCGAGCAAGGCGTCAACGCAATCCCAGCGGCCAACTCCGGAGCCACGAATACGACCTCAGCCGTTACCCAAGTCTCCGCGCCAACTCCAAACAGTCCAACCCAATCCGCCACGGATACGACAATCCAGAATGGCTGGAGCCAATACGTATACTCCATAGCAGCCAGACCTACGCTGTTGACTGCCTTGGACAACATCGGAACCTATGTTCAGAATGGCACCTTCCCAAACGGCACCGGCCTCGCCCTTGCCAACTCAGTCAGTAGCCCGTTTAACTATCTGAGTGGAACCAACTTTGGCGTCATCGCCAACTATGTGCCGAACCATCCATACGGCGAGACCGGCCCCGCCATCCCGCTCGTCCGGTATCCGTCTGGCTATGAGTTCGCTGGCTTTGGATTTGGCCAAAATCTGACTGGTTCGTTGGAGATGACGATCCAGACGACCACGATGATGAGCCAAGCGGCACTAGCTACATCTACTTCCTCGGTCGCTTGCAGCGAAGTAGATGTCCAATACATGGCGGATCAGATGACTGAGTGGGTAACTATCGCCACCGGATGCGCTAGTAGCGATATATCCGCAACCATACCGGTTAGTGTAAATCTTACAATCAGTAATCTTAACACCCTAAAGGTGCAGGTCGTCCAGACTTGCCAATGGTTCAACCGTTCCGGCCAGGGCGGAACACCCTCCGGCGATACGAATATTAATTGGACATCAGCTTTCCAGGTTTATGACTGTGCATTTCTCATCGCTACCCAATACTCGTTGGATGCGCCGGACGGCACATCCACTGGGGTCGCTCTGGTCGAAGACAACTCAACCGGCTACCACAACGTTACGACCACGTATAACTCGACTCACGGCAGTCCCGTAAGTATGTCTGTATATGCGTTACTAGGGGATGCGAACCGCAACATCCAGCTACAGATTGGCTCCTCACCACTTATCAGTGCTGGCTCGATATTTAGCCTAGGTAGTGCGATAACCGGTCAGGCCCCATCGGTCGTCTCCACCTCGGTCGGGACGGCTGGCATCACCTATCAGACCCAGGCCATCCCCTCTACGGGCGTCATCCTCACCAATACGCTAGTCCTCTCCAACCAGACCGGTTTGACGGCACAAATCGCACCCTCCGTCCTTCAGACTCCAACCAATGGCAACGTCATCACTTATCTGTGGAGTTTTGTCTCTGGAGGGGGAGCGACCATAACGTCCGGTCTGACCTCCCCACTGATCAGTTTTAACGTCACAACCCCGGGGAACCTAAGTCTTCAGTGCATCATCACGACCAATGGCGTTCAAACTATTTTTACTCAGTTCATCGCAGTCGTCGCCTCGACTCAGATTGTCCGGCTCTATATCAGTGGGACGGAGGCTGCTCCAACGGGCTCAAATACGGCTCTGATAGGCTTGGTTAATCCGACGAACGGATTGGATTGGGCGATGCGTCAGTCATATTATCTGCCCACCGATACGCTAGCAAATGTAGTCGATACGACTACGACTTGCGCTCCAGGGGCTCTCCTATCCGCTCTGATGCCTTTCTTTACTACCCAATCCGTCTCAGGCTGTAGCTGGGCGTGGACAATCCAGAATGGCACCATCCTAACGCCTGCTACTTATCCCTCTATCTGTTTTACCGCTGGGACGGTCGGAGCGGGCGGGCAGAATGGGGTCTGCGCGGTCAGTTGCACTTTCACAACGGATGATGTGAATAACCAAGCTCCAACCGTCACAAATGCCGCTTATATCACAATCTTACCCTCCATGCAGGTCTTTTACCAAGGGTATGACTCCGGTTATATTAATATCTGGGGCTGTCAGGTAGAAGAAGCTGCCACCCCAACTAGCTTTATCGCCACTATCGGCCAGCCTCTGACGGATTTATATACGCTTAACAGCCAGACCGGCACCGTCATCTTCGGAGTCGCCCCGCTGGAAGATTCTGTCCTGACCGCGCAATTTCAGATTACAGAGGTCAGCCCCAATCCGGTAGAGTTCTACTGGTCCGGCCAGTATTATGAAGCCCTCCCCAATATGATACAGATTGGCACCAACCCTAAACTGAGTCTCAGCTACTCAATGGATGGGGGGAAAACTTGGACTCCTCCGGAAGCGGTTCCGATGGGACGGATTGGCGCTGACCAGACCCAATGTATCTGGCGCAGACTCCGGCAGGCCAGGGATAGGGTCTGGCGCATCACTTGTTCCGATCCGGTCAGTCTGAGTCTGATTGGACACTCTATCGACGCGAAAGTGAGCAGGAATTGACAAAACAAATTCCCGGGACCCAACCCATTCCCACCGCGCAGAACAGTAAGACCAACTTTGCCTACATTTCGGATGCGCCATTCACCGATCCCCAAACCGGCAAACTATCCGTCAGTGGGCAAAAATTGCTCAATCAGCAAATCCTACCTGCTCTGAAGACCGCCTCCGGGGTGACAAGTTTCACTTTCGAGTCAGCGAACGGAATTGAGGGGACGGTCGAGCAAGACGGCGGAGCCGTCAGTTTGGAGTTGAGCCTGACCAATATCAGCCCCTCCGGCATTGATTGCTCCGGCCAGATTATTGCCGGAGAGTTTGTAGGAGCCGGAACGGGTCTGACGAATATTCCGGCTTCGGCGGTCTCCGGATTGGGGCAGACCTCCATCCCTTATAATGGTATTTGGTATGATACGGTTAATCTGGCCTACCAGTTCAGCCTCAGCTATTCTCTGACAGACCAGACGCTTAGCCTCATCCCCTACGGAGATGAGTTTTCAGTTTGGGTTGGGGGGACAGAGTATGTTCAGAACGGCGTCCAACAAGTAGTTCATGGAGCCGTCCAGGGATTGTGGTATATATATTATGATTTAACTGGCACCTTGACGGTCAGCCAGACCACCTGGAATCTTCTCGCTACCGCTCCGGTTGCACTGATATATTATGACATGCAGACTCCGGACGCATTTTTCTTTGATGAGAGGCATCATTTTGATTCCTCGGTCGAGTGGCATCTTTCCCAACACTTTGCCATCGGGACGTTTATCAAAAATCCCGCTACGGATTTTACCCTGTCCTCTTATGTAATCGGAGAGGCGAATGATGCGGGAGTTCAGTGGGCTCTGAGTAGTGGAACCACCGTCGATGAGGATATCGAAATCCTAACCACAGCTATCCCTGCGGCTGGACCGTATTATGTATTAAATAAATCTGGAGCGTCTGGTTATTTTGTCAGAACCCAGCAAATCCGACCCTATATCAGCAATGGTTTGAGCACTGATGTGCTAATGTGGAACCAATATACCGGCTCAACTTGGCAGATGACGGCTGTGCCGAATACCAATTATGTCAATTATTGGTTGTTTGGCACGACCGGATATGACCAGACTGACCAGATTCTGCTTATCCCAGGGCAGGACACGTTCACCACGCTGGCCGCTGCCCAATCGGAGGCTGTGGTCGCGGTTAACCTGACCGGATTTCCCACATTGGAGTTTACTCCGCTGTATCGCATCAGTTTCCAAGTTAATACTTCGAGCTACAGTAATCATGGAAGTTGTGCGATTGCGGGAGTCACGAAGATTTTCTCCAGCAGGACTGCGCTAGGATATAATCTGGTCGGACAGATAGGCCAGACTGGACTGACCGGCAGCACCGGCCAGACCGGAGCCACGGGCTCAACTGGTCTCACCGGAAACTCAGGAACTACCGGAAATGTTGGAAACACTGGTAACTCTGGCACCACTGGAGTCGCAGGGGCCACGGGCCTTACGGGTCTGAGCGGAGCCACCGGAGCGACCGGACCGACCAGCACGGTGACTGGAGCAACCGGTCTGACGGGTCCGACCGGAGCAGTCGGTCTGACTGGTCTGAGTGGAGCGACTGGTGGGATTGGAAAAACAGGCAATACAGGAAATACTGGAGCGACCGGAGCGACCGGACCGACTGGTTTGACTGGCGTCCTAGCTCCAGGAAATACTGGAAATACAGGTCAGACTGGAGGAACGGGTCCTACGGGTCAGACTGGACCTACGGGTATCGGTGGGACGGGAATGAGTTCAAATCTCTATGGTTCGACCCGTAGTTCCGGCGTTACTTACACCAATTCTACGGGTCGGATACTCGTTCTCTACCTATGTGGAAATAATATTGGGAACGCTTCGATTCCAGTGAATATTAACGGAACGGTCTTTACTGGAATTAATGCATATGGAACTAATTGGATGAGTTGTATCTTAATCCCCATCGGCTCAACCTATAGCGTCACATTTGGCTCACAGACCGCCATCACATGGATTGAATACTAAAGAGAGGATATGATGAGTTATTATACAGATCCGAACAATGTGGTCTATTGGTATGCGGATGATGGGAGTCAAGCCGCTCAGATGCAGCCAAATCTCACTGCCGTTACAGATGCTCAGGCTATGGCAATAATTAACCCTCCTCCGACTCCAGCCCAGATACAAACTCAATTTACCCAGGCGGCTCAAAATCTGCTCGACACTACGGCACAGCAGCAGGGGTATGATGATATCATTTCTCTCATCAGCTACTCAAACTCAACCAATCCAACATTTAAGGCGCAAGCATTGGCGGGTTCGGCGTGGCGGGATGCGGTATGGACGGAGGGATATTCTATTCTGGCACAGTTCGAAGCCGGGACGTTAGCTCAACCAACCCTAGCGGCATTTTTAGCTATGTTGCCTCAGATGGTATGGCCAACCTCATGATGTTCAGCTTCCGACTCAACTCCGACCCTGGGCTGATTTGCTCAGCCTACGAGGCAAGGAATAACCGAAGGTGGTCCCTCCGTCCGGATGAGTCATTCGTCCCCAACCCGAACGTTACTTACGTCGAAGTCTGGCTCGGAAACTCTTTTCTGGGCTGCTTCACCTTTTTTGATACGGACAGGCCCCAAACCATACAAGTCCATACGACTCTTCTGCCCTCAGCCTACGGCATGGCGAGTCGGATTGGCGATGAATTAATTGAGTGGTTGGGTGGTCAGGACAAATATGATACGCTTCAAACAATGTGCTTACCTACAAATAGACCTATCTTCAGATTAATCCTATCCGTTGGATTTAAATTGGTTGGGCAGGTTCAGGCAGAGTGGGATGGCCATTTAGAATTGTTCGATAAATACGAAATACCTATCCCTAAGAGGAGTGAACAAATGAACAAATTAGAACAGACTGGAGGCATCGGATGCCAGTAGTCCCCTTCATTCCCGCCGCAGTGGGTGTGGCCTCCGCCGTCATGGGGGCTAATGCGTCCGCCAAAGCCGCCGAGGGTCAGGAGTCCGCTATCAACTCTGGCCAGCAGCAGCAAGCCGCTTTATATGCGCAAACGGCTCAGCGGGAGGCCCCGTTCGTCCAGGCCGGTCAGGCTGCCTCACAACAACTCCAGAACCAATCCGGACCTGGAGGGTCTCTCGGACGACAATTCACTCTAGCGGATTTTCAGAAAAGTCCCGCATATAACCAGAACATCCAGGCGGCTCTAAAAGCAATCGGAAACTCCGCATCGGCCCGTGGGGGTGCGCTGGGGGGCCGACCCGTTCAGGATATGGTAAATTATGCGACAAATAATGCTGGTAATACGTTTGCTGCGGCTCAACAGGGATTCCAGCAAAATCAACAGCTAAATACTAGAGACCTACAAGGTCAAATCCAAGCCGGTGTGGCCGGAGCGGGCGGACAGAACGCAGCTTCGGGACAGTTTGGCAATCAGGTTGGAAACAATTCGGTCAATAGCGGTAACGCTTATGCGGCTGGCCAGATGGGCCAGGAAAAGGCTTGGGCTGGTGCGATGCCCGGGTTAAGTTCTGCCTTACAATCAGCATTCCCTCAGCAGCAGACTCCTCCTCCCGCATCAATCGGCAGCTATGACTATCATACCCCGTGGTCAATGTCGAATACCACCCCCTCTATAGCCAATTTTAACATGGCGGGAGATTAACATGGCTGAAACCTCCTCTATCGCTGCTTTCCCAACCGTCCCCAACATCCAGACTGCCCAAGAGTGGCAGGCTGGTGAATTGAAGAATCAACAGACCGGTCTGCAAAATCAAGGCTTGGATTTGTCTAACCAGTATAAGACTCAACAGGTTAGGGAAGCTACGAGCCTGAATGATGAGAATGCGCGTCAGGCGCAGAAGAGCCAGGACTTGCGCGATGCTTATCGGCAGGCCGTGACTCAGACTCCGATGGGGGTGGGCCAGGCGGCTCCGGCTCCCCAGGCGGCTCCGGCTAGTTCGATTGGCGCATTTAGTGCGGATGCACGGCACCGCCAGCAAAATAGCGGTCTACCCGCTCCAACTCAGGCCGTTCCGGCTCCTACGTATGACCAACTGGTCAATTCTCATCCCTTCCAGAATCAAACTTTAGATGCGGAGCAGATGAAAAATGGTCTCCACAGTCCATTTCAGACCATATCGGAGCAGACTTCAGCGGGTCCGGTTCAGACTCGGATTGACCGGGAAAAACTTCTCTCCATCTACGGAGCTAAACACCCAGAAGATATTGAGTCCCTCCGAGCCAAGTTTCTGGCGGATGATACCACCCAGGCAAAAAATAATACCGATGCCCAATGGCAACATCACGTAGGGATTCTTTCAGATATGTATGGGGTTAAAATGCTGGAGGACTCTCCCCAGTTGGCCTCTCAGGCATACGACCGCATTTATCAAAAACACCAAGCCCTGGGCGAAGATATGACCGGTATTCCAACCAGCTACCCGGGAAAAGATTCGTTCGAAGAGATGAACAATCAGATGTTGACCGCAACCGACAGAGCAGCAGAGCAATCTAAAGCCGCCGCACAGACGGAAAAAGAAGCGCACGACCGCCAGTCAGAGGCTGAGGGGAAGGTCCGCAACGCTATCGCCGGAGAGCGAGCCCGTATCGCCGAGCAAGGGTTAGGGCTGAAACAGCAAGAGTTGGCGTTGAAACGGCAAGAACAAAATCCTGCCAGTCAATCAAATCTGACCGGAGAGGCTTATCGTGATAGTTTGCCTCCTCCTCAGCAGGAATGGCTCAGAGGGGTTGCGACTGGAGATGTGAGTATAAATCCTCGCAGCAAAGAAGGTATCGCTGCGGTTCGGGCAGCCAGCCAAGCCTACCCAGGTATCGATATTAATGGTGCGGCGAAGTTCAAGCAAGAAATGGGCAAGGTGAATGCCGGAACCTCTGGAGGCGTGGCGGTCGGCACGGTAAAGTCCCATGAGCATCTTGACAGTATGATCCAGGCTGACCAACATGGATCTCAGATGGGTGGGCCGGGGTGGGCCGCTCAATCGGCAAATGCGATTGGCAACTTGGGCACCGAAGCGGGAAATTACCAGAAAGTGTGGGAGGCGGGTCACGCGGCTCTGATTAATGAAATGAGTAGGAGTTTCAAGGGCGGTCCTCCGGCGGAGTCCGAAATCGTCAGGGACATGAAAGGGTTGAAGTTCTCTGATAGTCCGGCTAGAAAAAATCTAGTCTACAAGGAGTATTCCGATCTGCTCCTCGGCCAGTCAACCGGTGTGGAGTCTCAGCGGCAGTCACTGCTCAGGGACGCAGACCCCGGCACCTCAATCATGCCGCAGCGAACTTATGACATTATTAAGAAATTGAACGGTGGAAAATTACCCCCTGGGCTGATGCCCCCGTTCGATGCAACTCCATCAAATACGGGAGTTGGATCCCTAATGTCATATCCAAAGGTTCCCCCAGTAAACACAGGGCAGAATCCACGTTTCCCGCAAGCCGCATGGGCACAAGACCAGAACGGCAAAGGTGGGTGGTTTATTAATACCGGTTCCGCTTTAAAGAGGGTAGAATAAATGGCTACAAATCCATGGGCACAACTACCTGTCAGCACTGACCAACCCATTCAGGCTCAGCCTCAGGCTCAGGCTCAACCACAGAGCTGGGCTGAACTGCCAGTCCAAAAGTCTGTACCCGCCGCTCCGTTCACCGGAGTCAATCCCACCCAAACCTACAACGGCAAGCAGTCCGTCCAGCGTTCAGATGGAGCCGTTTGGTATGGTCCAGAGCAGGGCAACACTGGACAGGCCGGGTGGTTTGATGCCAAGGGGAACCGGGCCGGGGATGCGCCAGGGCAAGCCCCAAGGGATTCCTGGGCAGGGCGGGCGCTCTCCGCTCTTGGTGGTGCAGCGCAGGTCCAGCAATCGGCCCCGGGCATGTCTGGACTCACCCCGGAGGCTTCCCAACTCGCTGCCACTTCGCTTAGCGGGCCAGCCCAACAGGCGGCACGGTTTTATTCCCATGTTGCGCCTAATTGGGCTGGTGCTCAAGGAGCCGGGAATCTTGTGAACCAGATTCAAGCGAACAAACAGCGCATCATCTCACAGGATCCTTCTGGTGCGGCATCTGCCGCGTCTGGGCTCGGAGATATGGGTGTTCAGATTGGTCTGGCTGAGTTACTCGGCCTTCCAGGAGCCGTTAGTAAGCTCGGGGCGATGGGCGCCATGGGTGGCGCAGGGTGGCTCGCGGGTGCATTCAACGCTGCCCGAACGTCTGCGATTGCTGGCGGATTGTTCGGCGCTCAAAACGCGCTAACCAATCCCTCTGGGGTGGACACCTCGAACCGTTCACTTGGCGGATTGCCATCGTATATTGCCAGGGGGGGCAAGGAAGTCTTGGACCAGGGTTCGATGGGAACGGCTTTTGGGTTTGGGTTAAGTGCAATCGGAGAGGCAATCGGAGCGGCTCCTGGCGCGATAAAGAGCGGTGCCGGAGCTACGGCTCGTCTGATCAGCGGAACTCGTAACGTGACACTTCCTCCTGAAATCACTAACGGTGAATCCGTATCGGATGTGATGGCCTCCGTCCGTCACGATCCGGATTTAGGCGGTAAGGACATAGCAGATATTCAGCGCATAGCCGCAGGAGATAAGACCTATCCAGATACCCAGAAGGCCGAGCAAGTTGTCCAACGGTTGACCTACGCAGGAGCGGGGGAACATGGAGTGGATTTAAGTCTGGGGGATGTGAGTGGCGATGCTCAACTACGTCTCAGAGAGCAAGCCTTGGAGTCTAAGCCTGGATCGGTGATGAATGATTTTCGAGCCAAGCAGGGTGGCCAGCTTCGTAATGCAGTTATGACTCTGAGAGATGAGGCGGATACTGAGGTTCATGGGATTGGTTTGGAGGGGGCACCTAAGTTTGGGTTTGAAGAGACAAACGGAGAACCTAAGCCGACTCTAGATTGGGCCGTCAGGGATGCCCAACGTGCCCGTTCTGCGGGGACGATTGGTTCCAACCTGACCGAACCGGAAATCCTTGCCCATAAAATATCAAGTATGGAAGCCTACCCCTCAAATCCGAAAGCAATTCAACTTAGCCTAGAGGGACAAGGTTGGCAGAACAGACAGATAGATAAATTAAATCATGACTCAATCAACGATTCAATCAATACTAGCCTGGAACAGAATCCGAACCTTCCCAAAACCGTGGATGTGGGGCCAGTCGTCTCCAAACTAGATGATCTGATTCGGCAGAATCGGAAGAGCCCTGCCTACAGTTCAGATTTGGATTCACAACTCAACGCTTATCGTTCAAATCTGACCGGTGGAGAGGTCAAGGACCTCAGCTATGATAATGTCCATCACGCAGTTTCGAGTATGGAGCGAACCATTGCCGATCTGAAAGAAGGTGGAAACCGTAATCTGGTCTCCAATTTGCAGCAAGTAAAGAACCTGCTGGATTTCCAGAAGGAGAAGTTCGCCACTCAGACGTTACGGGATCAACCTGACATGCTGGATGATATCCGGAGCGCATCGGATTTTCACAAGGATAATGTTGTCCCCTATCAGGACCCAGACCATGGAATTCGTCAAATTATTGAAGGAAAAGATCCGGATAAAGCAGTAAAATCGCTATTTACTGATTCAAGTCCAGATGAGTTTAAACGAATATTTGACAAGCTAGATTCAAAGGGACAGAATGCCGTCAGGGCAGAGATGATTGGACGTTCTGAGGATTCTTCTTCTCGGATGAAGAACTTTAATGAGCTTAATCTCCCCGGAATGGCACGTTATGTTGAAAATAGGTCAGACCAAGTTAAAACCGCTTTCGGAGATGATTATACGTTAGCCGGACTGGCCAATTTGATTCGAAACACTCCACGGGCTGGGTATCAGTCTAAATTGGATAATTTGTTTAATATAAACTCTTTGAAAGGATTGAGTGCTAAGAGTATTGGGGCACTCGGAGGGTATGCTGCCGGAGGTCCAGTTGGTGCAATTGCTGGCACAGCCCTAGAGACGGGGGCTGAGATGGGAGCAAACCGAGCGATAAGTTCTCATCTGACTGATCCAAAAGCAATTGCTTCCTACGCCGAACCACACGGGGCACAGTTGGGAAGTAGTTTAGAACCCTCACCTATCCGGTATGCGGCTGATGAGCAGCCCCCCCGTTCCGTAGGAGCCGCAGGCCGTCCGACCAAATCTCCTACCACCTTCGAATCTCCACAAGCCAATCCCAATCTCACCTTCCAGGGGAAGGCCGGTGCCGGTTACGCAGATCCCTATGCCACTCTCAAATCAGCCCAGGACGCTCACGCTGCGGCTCAGGGTGAGACCCAGTTTAGCCGGAATAACTTGACGGAAGCTATCAGCCAAAAGCGTGACCTCACCAATCAGATCAGTCGGGCAAAGGATCAAGCTAGGGCAGCATTCGAGGCATCAGGTGGAGTCCGTCCGACCGGCTGGGGGACGGTTGACCGCGACATGCAACACCAAGCCTATGATGCCCAGGGACGCCTCGTTGACCCATACGACCCGAACGAACCTCAGCCCCCAGACTTGATGGCGGGCTCGGAAACCAGAGAAATCCAAGAGTTTTGGCGGAATGCGCTGGGTAGTCCTAAGCCCACCGATCTCAGGGGTAACGTAGTCCGCGAACCCAGTCCCGATGAAATGCGAGGAGTCGCAGACCGCATCTCAAACTGGATGAATTACCTGAAGAAAAGCGGGATTTCGGGAAAAGAAGAAGTTCTAGTGCCAAACAATTCCATCCCCCAGCATCTGCCTGGGGCGATGGACCCATTTGCCTCTGTCCCACTCGGGTTCCACGCTGGAACCCGAGCGGAGCTACAAGCAGAGCATGACGGTATGGCTCAGACCCGCGATTCTGTTTTGGATTTTGCTCGGAGGACTGAGAATGGGGAGTTCCCACAGGCCAGCCAGAAGTCAATGGAATTGATTAACGACTTGTCTACTAAGACCAAGAGGGTGCAGGATTTACAGCAAGCCCTTCGGGATCAGGCTGCTAGCCCGATCAATGTCAAGTCACTCCAGCAGGAACTTTCTGACGCCCAGGCCAACGAAGCGCACTCTTTCCAGGTTTTAAGAAATACAATCCATCGACAGCCCCAACCTGCGAACAATCCATCGACAGCCATACCTGCTAGCTCTATGACGGCTCCCGTGCAGGGCGGCGGCTCAACCATAAACAATCCTCGCGGTATCCAAACTTCAACGCAAGGGGTGCCGGTGCAAAGTTTGGGTCATATGGCAGAGCCGTATGGGGCTCCACGGAGTGGTGCGGGAGCGTCAGCGTTTGACGTTGAAGGCAACCGATCGGTTGGTGCGGCAGAATATCCATTCGATAGGGCTAGGAGAGAAGCTGATCAGGCCAATCGATCACTATCTAACGTCCAGCGCGGAATCATCCCGATGGGTCCTCCTCAGACCCCTCCGACTCCTCTGGAAGCGGCGACCAAACAGATGGATGCGGTCAGGGCGCAGTATGCGAGATCGCAGCAACAGGTTCCCTCTGAGACAGTCTCTCAGCAGCCTCCTCAGAATCTGATCACCCAGGCGAGGACTCAGCCGGATATGAATCCAACGGGTCTGAAAGCCAAAATGTTGGCTCTGTTTGGTTTACATCCGGCACAACAGGGGGCTGGTGGGACGGACAAACTGGCGCAACAGGGGGCTGGTGGGGCGGACAAACTGGCACAACAGATGATTGATGAAAATCCAGAGATGGCTGATTTGCTCAAAGGTGTAAGTTTCCGAAACGAGCAGAGACGGCAATACAGCCAGCCAGAGCAAAACCTGGAAGCAGCTAAATTACTATCCGCGCGGTTTGGCAGGCCAATCGAGTCCTACCTCAACGTTCCCGAGCCGAACAGTGAGGCTGACGTATCAGCCGCCCAACAGTTTACAAAAATGTTTGAGGAGGAGACTCGAAACCTCCGAACCCAGCATCAGCAAGACATTAAAGATGCGCTGGCCAACCGGGCGACTCCTGCGGAAATCAAAAGCCTCAAATCAAATCAGGCGGGTATCATCAATAAACGCAACGGTTGGAACAGTATCGCCAAGAAATTGGCCGTTAAGGGATCTGATGAAGAGTGGACGGAACATATGAAAGGAATGCCCCAATGAGTAGCGGATTCACCAGCAGCATCTTTAATGCTTTCAACTCAAACGTCCCCCCCGCAATAGCCAATATGGGCTCCGCCTCGATAGAAGGTCCGGTTGGCCTCCGGCCCCCCAGCCCAGCCACGGCTGCGGTTCCAGGGGGAGCTAGCTTATTGGGCTCGGGACCGAACTCTCCACAATCACAATCACAGATGGGCGCGAAACAACTCCCTGGTGCTCCTTTGAATCCCTCCGCTTATGCGTCCCAGCCAATTATGATGCGGACATCACCTAAACGCATTAAATCTCAAGTTAAGACCGGATTACCATCTATCGGATCCCTTTATAGGCCAACCCTGCCCAGCAAGAAAGGTTCAAAATGACCGCATTTCAAGCCCCCTATTTTCTCTTCCAAGCCATCTCAGATCAGACTGGCCAGCCATTGAGTTTTGGCTTACTCAGCACCTATCAGAGTGGCACATATATTCCAGCCCAGACCTTTACCGATCCGACCGGACTCTATCCGGCAGCAAATCCAATCCAATTGGATATCAACGGGAAGGCTGTCCTTTGGCTCGGCCAGAACGTATCATATCGGTTTGATCTGTGGGACCAGACCAGTCTGGTCCATATCGATAAATACCCTATTGACAACATTTCCGGACCCACGATATTGGGTAGCATTGGAAACACCGGACCGACCGGAGCGACTGGGCCAACTGGAACTGTCACCGGAGGCACTGGAAACACTGGAAACACAGGCAATTCTGGGCCGACTGGGCCGACTGGACCTACTGGGGCGGCTGGACCGAACGGAACGATGACCGGAGGCACTGGAAACACAGGCCCAACTGGAAAGACTGGAGCAACAGGGGGCACCGGCCTTACTGGAAACTCCGGAGCGACCGGACCGACTGGTTTGACTGGTGTGCTGGCTCCTGGAAATACCGGTCAGACTGGACAGACCGGTCTGACCGGAGGGACAGGAAATACCGGACAGACTGGAGGAACGGGTCCTATCGGGCAAACCGGCAACTCTATGTATTCCCAGACCTGGACTAGCAATGGTAGCTGGACCGCGCCTGTGGGCGTAACCTCTATCTATATAGTTGGTTGCGGTGGTGGTGCGGGTGGTGGTGGTGGGAATAATTTCACTCCCTTTTATGGTGGAGGGGGTGGCAGCGGAGGACAGGTCTATCAGGGGTGGTTAACTGTCGTCCCTTCAACACCTTATACCATAACGATTGGTGCGGCTGGAGCGGGCGGTGCGGCTGGAAATAATGGAGCTAATGGCGGAAGTTCCAGTTTTGGCTCGCTCTTAACCCTGGCTGGGGGACTTGGTGGTAAGTATCTCGCTAATTATAGTGCGGCTGGCGGCGCGGCGGTAGGAAATGGTATTGGTTGGGGAGCGGGCGGTGCAGCCAGTCCGAGCGCGGGCCTGGTTGGTCTGACTGGGGTCGGAACCCTCTGGGGCGCTGGTGGCGCTGGTGGCAGTTATGTTACGGGGTCCAACTGCGAAGGTGGCGGTGGAGGTGGAAGCCTGGGTGCAGGAGGTGCGGGGCCGACTACCAATTCCGGAAATGGTTTGACGGCCCCACTCGGTGGAGGGGGTGGAGGCGGCGGATTTGGTGCCGGTTCGGGCGGATACGGCGGCGGTGGTTTGATCACAATTTACTGGTGGGCATAATTTTAACATAGGGAGAAGAGATGAAAGATTCAGAGTGCAATAGCTGTCAGTTTGCCCCCCAGCCCATATGGAAAGATATTGTGGGAGGCATAATTGTGCTACTGGTTACAGGACTGTTCAGCGGCTTAGTGCTGATGCAAAACACGGTAAGTGTAAACTCATCAGATATTTCGACGTTGAAGAAAGTCAATGAAACTGAGGATGCGCGAGCGATCCGCATCGAAAACAAGCTCGACCAATTAACACTCATGGTCGCGGAGCGAAATCATCAGAGATGACAAAAACTGCCAAATCCACTCAATTGAAAACCTCCCCACGGCTAAAGCCGGGGGATTCCCTTAAACGGAGTCTGTTTTCCCAGACCGACATTGAGAATATTGATAGCCGCGTTGACATCTCGATCATGCTGAGTGCCGCAGCTACCACAAACCCACTGTCTTACAGCCAACCCGCTTAGACCCTGATGTTCACCTAAAGAACCGCAAACATTACAGGTGCGACTTGACCAACTCTCATTGATTTCCTTTACAATCGTTCCGAGCATTCTGCTCTTGTATATCAGAAACGATCTAAGCTGTCCCCACGATGAGTCCAGCACGGACTTCGCCATCCTAGTTTTAGCTAGTTTGGTAAGATTTGGCAGTTTTTTACATTCTGAGGCGGGGATCAACCACGATTACCCGCCTCGTTCGGCGCAACCTTAGGGAGTTTGGCCTACTATTTATTACTCTGAAAAACGTCCGGTAGACGGCTCAGACCGGTATTTATTTGGTGGCGGATTCCTGACGACATTTCCTCTAAGTGGTAGATGGCGGATTCCGTTTCGCTGATGGCCCGCCAGATCGTCTTCCCATATTTCTTCTCATAGGCTTCTGCATGAATCACGCTCTGGCTGATTATTCGAAGGTTCTGAAGAAACGGACGGGCTCTGAGCAAAAGGGCAGTTGGTTCAGGATTTAGTTGCATCTGCCAGTTCCTTCTCTGACATCCTCCCCGGCCTTTAGGCCGGGGCTTCCCTTAATTGGCGTACCATGCCCGGTACGGAGAATGTTTAGGGCTGCGTTAACATCCCTATCGTGTTTGGCTCCGCAGGAGCTACAGCACCATCCTCTTACCCCCAGTCCACTTAGTCCACGAGGCCCACTCCGAAGGAGACAGGCCGAGCAAGTGACACTGGAGAACATCTCATTAACCTCTTTACAAACTATCCCAAACCTCATGGCTTTGTAGACAAGGATAGCTCGTAGCTGGCCCCAGCCAGCATCGAGAACACTCTTAGCCATTCTAGTCTTGGCTAATTTACTGGAACTTACATCCCCTATATAGATAGTCGCGGCACTCGCCAGGATGGCGTTGGCCGTATGATGGGACCACTCTTTCCTTACATTCTTAATCTCGCTGTGCAGTTTAGTAACCCGCTTCTTCTTATGGGCGCGTTGCGCCCTTGCAAGCCGCTCTGCATACTGTTTGGAGCGGTTTCCCCCATCCTTTATTCTGCTCTTGATGGTGATTATTTGAGACAAAGCTAAGTTACCTCCTCATCTAAGGAATAACATCCATTCATCCCCTCCCTAAAGGGAGGGGTTTTCTGAACGAACTGATAAGGGAAGAGGGTGGCTAACTGCTCGTAATCTTGGAGATGATCACTCAGATAGACACTTATAGCCCGTGTCCGATCTGCGCCGAAAACCAGTTCTTTAAACGTATTCATTTCTGCTCCTCTGATGCTCTGACATCGCTCTCTAATTCGTATATCTTCTTGATGGCATCGTTATATTCGACCGCTTTGGCCATGTATTGCTCTGGCGTGAGAGATGCCCCCATGCTGCCGCCCAGACCGACCATCAGAACTTTTAACGAGCTGATCCGCTCCTTTGCTTCCTGGATTTCCTGCAGGTTCATCGGATTTGCTCCTCGTAGGTGACTCGGAAGGGCGGCACCCTACCCGCCGTCAGAATCAAAACCATCCCCTGGGCGTCCTCATCTGTTCCATGAATCAAATCCAGTTTCATTCCCATCTGATTATCTTCGAGGATGATGCAAAACCTGGACAGGATTGACCTTGCCCACTCCTGACTGCACCCAGCCGTAAGTTGGTCTGACCGACTTCCCGCTTTATTCATTTCTGCTCCTCCATTCGGCCTAGGCCGATAAGTATTTCCACTCCGACGATTTCGCCGGTATCGTGACTGGATTTGACACGCAACTGCACCCGCTGTAAACCGCCATAAGGAAATAAAGTGGCTAACTGCTCATACTCTTGGAGATGTTCACTCAGATAGACATTTATAGCCCGTGTCCGATCCGCGCCAAAAATTAACTCTTTAAACGGATCCATTCTGACTCCTCTGCGGCGTAGCCGGTTGCATCTGATGCTCTGGCATCGCTTTTACTTGCAGCATCATATCTATCGGGTAATACTCGTACGGGTCCCGAATTACCCTATCCAAAGCTCTCGATCCACAAACTAACTTGCTCCGGACTGCCGGTAAAAATCTCCGGCTGCCTTTTTGTTCAACCCAACCGGCCCGTTGCAGGGCGAGAAAGATTTCAGTTTTGCAGATCCACCAGGGATTCGTCGGATTCCACCGACGATACTGATCACTCGTAAGCGTATAGATGATTGTCTTTACATCTGACCACAAGAGGATTCGAACCAGTTTGGGGTCGGGAATAACCCTATCCAATCTGGCTAATCTTCTGGCCTTTTCAGCCAGAACCATCTGGTAGCAGCGGTCTCCAGGGCTGGACATTTCTTCAAAATCTTCCAGCGCCTCCCAGGTCTCCGTGCGCATGGTTGGGTCCGGAGCTGGGTCGATTGGTCTGTTAGGATAGATATCCGAATAAGAGTCCTCAGCGACGAAGCAGGAAGGAATGCGAACTCGCTTCGTCGGCAGGCCAGCTTTTTTCCGCTTATACCACTCGCGATTATATAATCTGACCTCCTCCGGGTCATTCCACTTAGTCATTGGCGTCCTTTCGACCTAGTTCATATATGAGTT
>Ga0302320_10011086_pt1 | contig 19153 bp, 13 predicted proteins | sample Bog_T0_3_FD_202130 | JGI IMG/M metagenome (GOLD analysis project Ga0302320, IMG submission 202130) | Peat permafrost microbial communities from Stordalen Mire near Abisko, Sweden - Bog_T0_3 | ecosystem: Environmental > Terrestrial > Soil > Wetlands > Peat | place: Sweden: Abisko, Stordalen Mire... | reverse complement strand
CGAATTGCTCTCAGGCATTGTGAAATACAGCATCGTCGGAGTGAGCGCAACGCCCCTGGCTGGATACGGCAGCGTGCCGGAGATCAGAACATTGCCGGACGGGATTGAGGTCACCGCAAAGGCGTTCCCGTTAACCGTTGCGGCAAGGTCTCCATTTGTCGCGCTGTAAATAAGGGGGTTAAGCGCGTTCTGCGTCGGAGTAGCCAAACTAGGTGCGAAACGGGAAAGAACATACGGCGCAGTGTCAACCGCAGTTGAAAACAAGGTGGTGCTTCCTGTGGCCACGTTCACAATTGCAGTTGTCGAGTACGAGGTTCCTCCTGCCCTGCTGAATACGACGGGGTTCCTCAGCGTTCTCCCGTTACTGCGCGAAGTCCGTGTGCCATTCTGAAGTAGCGTGCAGATGAACGCACCCATGCGTGTGTCATAGCTCATGCCCGCGACAGTCCCGTCCAGCGGATATGATGTCCAGACGCTCCAGGTTGCGACGTTTATGAGCTCAAGATAGCCTTGCCCGCCCACCCAAAGGTTTCCGTTGTAATCGAATGAAACCGAGGATGGATTATTCCCTACGCTCAGGGTGCGCGTGAGCTGTACAGTCTGGAGATTCACCTCTGAGATTGTACCGTCCGCATAGTTTGCCACATACGCGAAAGTCTCCGCGGGGTTGATGACAGCGGCTACTGGTTGGCTCCCGACTTGAACTGTGCCTCCTGGATACGAATAATACCCAATATTCACGAGGGAAATGCTATTGCTTCCGGTATTCACGACCAATGCAGATTGCGCACCAGTGATGGTTTCCTGCTCTTGATCACATTGGTCGCGTTGCCAATAGTTATCGATCTCCTGATCGTTGTATGGGATCACTACCGTTGGATTCGTTCCAACGCTTATCGTCTGTGAGGCAGGGCCTACCGCTAGTTGCCCTAATGTTGAAAGGGTTACGAGGGGGGTCTGGTTCCCGCCGTACTGATACTTGTAGTCGTAAGGCTGCCCGGCGCAAGTGCCGTCATTGTAGATATCCTGTGCACCAAAGTTCTCCCAGACATCGGAGGGCGTCGCCGCTGCTACAGCGAATGCCGAAGTGTAGGACGTATCATCATGGGCGATGTAGATCGGCTCCATCCCGTTGGTTGTTTGGCTTCCACCTGGCGGGTCGGTAGTGATGGTAGTAATGTAGGGTCCCGCTGGCAGCGCGCTGCCGTCCGAGTTCGTCGGGTAGGGAAAAACTGCGCTGCTCCCGTCTGATGCGACCGAAATTGCGGTGAGATTCGTCGGGTTCGTCAAATTCATTGAGAAAAGCCGTAGGTTCGTGATGGATGCCGCCGCGTTGATTGGCGAGAAGGCGCTGACTTGAATGCTCGTAGGCAGAGCGTCGTCGAGCACAAATTGCGGGCTGACCTCGAAAGGATTGAAATCCGGATTTGCCGGGCTATTCTCAAAGCAAGTAAAGGTTTCGCCGGGATTCCTGGAATAACTGAAGGTTGGAATCTGGACGGAATTGATAACGATAAATGGGTTCGGCAGCAAGGGGTACGGAGGGTCTTGCGCGTCATGGCAATATGGTGGATGCTCCCACTGGAAATCCCAAGTTGCTGGCATTCTGTCGTTGTAAGTCAGGAGGTGAGTGGGCCAACCAAAGCCCGGAATATATGTATAGAATGGATCTGTCACGCCCTCAAAGGAATATGATGTGCCGAACGGAGGGATATTGTTGGGGTTTTGCGGCGAACCCACCGGGATGTCTGCGGTCCATTGCCCTGCTACCGGCTGCGATCCTAGTGGAGCGATTACATTACCACCTGTTGTTACCTTTCCAAGCGCTGTATCGATTTCAATATTGTTGTTATGCACTGTTTGGCAGCCCACGAGAGCCAAGCCAGATAATGCTGCTAATAACGGTGCCAGCCCACAATGACGCTTGCAAGAAGCGTTCCTCATGGTCGTGCCTCTTTCACGCGGTCTGATTCTCTGCTTTTGTTTGCCGCAAAATGCCCAAATTATTGTTGCCGATTACAATACCACCGCTTATCACCTGGCTCGATTAAAACCTTGAGATCATCCGTTACGAAGGTAATCTTCTGAGCCATTACCCCCGAGGCGAGTGCGCGGCAATGGCAGGCCGAAATGCACGCTTCAGTCCGTTGGCCCTAGGGCTCACGCCTGCGAACCTCCCATGCTGTGCCTAGAGCGCAGCCAGCCGTTCGATACTCGGGATCACACGCCCGACGAAAGCGCGCCACGGTCACAGTAGCTTTAGGATTGCCGCAACACTCGGACCTGAAGGCCAGTCGGCGCGAAACGCTTGCTACTGCCCGCCCTTCTTCAGGATATCTTCCGCCAGGAAGTTGCGCACGCGCGCGTCGTCCTGGAGCGTTTCAAGATAGGCGGTCTGCAAAAGTTGTTTTTGGCTGTCGTGCAGCGCTGAATGAATGGCCTGCTGTACGCGGGGATCATTGAGCTCGCGCTGGCCTGCCGAGTCGCGCGAGAGCAGCCGGTATATTACGAAAGCCACGATCTTGTGCGTCGGGTCGTATTCGGGAATCACATCGGTGAACTGCCCCGGCTTTAGATTGTTGATCGCAGCGTACACGGGTGGATCGGCCTTGAGCTGCGACTCGGTTGCAAAGCCCATGTCGCCGCCATTCGACGCCGAATTGGGATCTTCTGAAACGCTCTGCGCCACGGTTGCGAAATCCACGCCGCTTACGAGTTGATTGTGTGCGGCATCGATGCGACGTCTGGCTTCAGCCTCTCCACCAGGCTTGCCCGGCTGGTTGCCATTGGCTGGCGCGGGCATGGTCGTTATGACAACCTGCGCCAGGTGATACCGCGGCTCGATCAGGTTGAAGTCCGCCTTGTGCGCCGCATAGAAAGCCGTAATCTGCGCATCGGTGATATTGATCTTCGACTCGATCTCTTTGTTGATGAGCTTGGTTTCGGTCAAATCCCGCCGGATGTCGCGCTTTAAGTCGTCCAGCGACATGTTGCGCTGCTTGAGCAGGTTGAAGAACTGATCTTCTGTATACGGCGCCTTGATCTCGGTCAGCTTGGCGGTCACATCCTCATCGCTGGCGGTCAGGTTCAGTTTGGCGGCTCGCTGCTGCATCACCTCGGCCGTGATCATCTTCTGCAGGACGTTGAGGCGCAGAATGTCCGCTTCCTGATCCGAAGGCTTCTGTGGGTTGTCTGCAAGTTGGATCTGGTAATTCCGCTCCAACTCCACCCGCTGAATCTCCTTGCCGTTGACCGTGGCCACGACATCGGCCGAAGGCGAAGGGTGGCATCCGGCAAAAGCGCAAAACAGGACGCCGCTACCCAGCAATACAGCGGCAACACGAGAACGAGCAGGAAATCCGATGGAACCGACTGACACGTGCAAGCTGGTATCTCCTTGTGGGGCTCTAAAAAACCCCGGCAATCAAGGATAAATCCCTCAACCGGCCGGGGGGTAGCCCAATTTACGTTAATGGCCGCCAATGCCCTTGTCGTTTGCGGTTGGCGCGGCCGGTGCAGCCGGCGGCACAGGCATAGCTGGCGGTTCCTGGCCTTCGGCGCGCAGGGCGCGGTCAATGGCCATCCAAAGCTGCTCCACCGGCACTGCGCCACCGTTCACCTTTTCCCCGTTCACAAGCAGGGCGGGAGTTCCATCAATCTGCAAGGCTTCTGCAAGCTTCATGGAAGCCCTGATCTGCGTCTCGTCCTGCTTGGCGATGCAGGCATTCAGGGCAGTCTCGTCCAGCTTATTCACCGTGGCTTCTTGGCGTGCAATGCGATCCAGCGCGGCATAGCTCTTATTCACGTCGCGCTCGTCGCCTGTCACTTCGTCTCCGTGAGCATGCAGGTAGTCCACGTACGCCCAGTACACTGTGCTGCTCTGCGCGGCCACGCAGTTGGCATCCACCGCGGCGTGCATGGCCCATGGATGAAGATCGGTGAGCGGGTCGTCTTTATACACGAACCGCACCAGGTTCTTGTAGTGGTCCATGGTCTCCGGAAACAACTCCTGGTGCATGCGCGCGCAATACGGGCATTCGAGGTCGTCGAAGTTGACGACGGTCACCTTGGCAGACGGATTGCCGCGGATAGGACGTCCTGCAACCGGGACAGCATCCGCGGGATCCTTGGTCAGGTCCAGCGTATCCATATGCAGGAGCTTGGTGTTGTCATCCGAAATGAAGAAGTTGACGACCTGCGCCTTTCCGCGGTGCGTGATGGTGATCGGAAGCGTTTCATAACCCGCAAACTGGCTGGGTTTGCGGGCGCCAATGCTCAAATCAACATCCGCGGGCAGCTCGAATTGCGAGCGAACCAAAATATCGATGCGGCGATTAAGCGCCGGGTCGGGGGCAGAAGGCGGAGGGACTTGCGCTCTGCACCCTATAGTCAGGCCAAGAATGAGCAGTCCGGCCAAAAAACGAGCATTTGCCAAGATGATTTCCTCTTACAAAGGATACTCCAGAGCAGGGAGCTGGGAGTAGCCAGTGGGGAGTTGAAAAGCCTCCCACTGGCCGCCTCATTCCACGCTAGACTTCCATGTCGATATTCGATGGACGTTTGCGGAGCAGAAAGGCAATCATCAGGCAACGAGCAGCCAGTGGGGAATAAGAAGCTGCTGGCAGGGGGTTTTCATTTCTACTCCCTATTGGCTACTCCCTATTCCCTGTCTTTAATACGCCGGCGGCAGCGAGGAATCGCGGAAGACCGAGTTGGAACGGCGGATGTCGCCCACGGCGCCAAAATTGGCCAGGGTGAAGCTATAGAGCCACTGGGTTTCGTCGCGGCTTGTCGAGCCGATCGTGCCCAGCTCGAAACGCCGATAGCCGAGGGTCAGGCCGCAGCAGTTCCAGTTGTATACCGCCTGCACGCCGCCATATTGCACGGTGTGCTGCACAAAATCGTAGCCGCCGTTGATGGCCATGTTGAGCCCGTTCCCACTTGGCTTGCCAAATTCGATGTAGGGCTGCACCTGCTGGCTCTTGAGGTCGGAGAAGATGGCTGGGGTGGTGGGAGTTGTGCCGTTCTTCACCTGGTCGTCCACGGCATTCAGCAGCGCGTGCCCGATTCCGAGCGTGGTGCGGCCAAAACTGTAGCCTGCGTATAGATTGTTCGCGGCGAATTCGCCGGTAATGGTGTCGTACGCCAGGTCCCACTGGATGCGCAAATTGTCGATGGCCTCGAAGCGGATGCGCGAAGTGATGGGCGCAACATTGCGCGCCGAAGTGAGGAATGTGGGCGCCATCAGGTCCAGCGTGGCATCGAAGACATTGCGCCGTCCGGGAATGATGGCTCCGCCAAAGTTCGGATCGATGAAGTACTCCTGCGCGATCTCCCAGGTGGCCCACTCGCGTGGCGCGCTGGGGCACACGGCCGCGGTCTGCGCATCGTCTGTGGCAGCGGCGTCGCCACGGGCTTGCTGACCGGCCGATTCGGTGCCATTTGTTCCGCAGGGTTTTTCTCCTGTCGGCCGCAGATAAAACCGCTGCGTCAGCGAGAAGCCGGCCTCATTCACGTTGCTGGCAGTATCGGTGGTATCGAACAGCAGCACGTCTTGCGTCTTCGCGCCGATGCCGCCGGCATATCTGTAGTTCAGATCCGGCTCAATCACGTGGCGCAGCTCCCGATGCCACAAGGGAACCTCGTAATCCCGCTCCAGCGCGGGCGGACGGATGTCGATTGAGGCCTCCAGGTCCGTCCGGTTGAGAGGGTTGTGGCTGAGGACGGGCGTGGTGAATGGGCCAGTAACCCTGGGCGTCTGGCTGATGGTGTATGCGGTGTCACGCAGGGCAACTTCGGGCAGAAAACTCCAACCCGCGGCTGCCAGCGGCATGGAAAGATGCGGATAGAAGTCCAACCGTCCCACGTTGCGTGAGTGGAAGAAAGGCTCCGAGCGGTTCAGATAGCCGATCGACGATCCCAGCCCCCAATAAAGCAGCCCACTGCCCAGCGGCCGGTCCAGCACGTCGTAACAAATCAGCGGCAAGCGCAGAATTCTCACTTCGTTGCCATTGTTGGTGCTGGCGAAGGATTCAAACCGGTCAAGCCAGACGGAAGGCATCATGCCGCGGTGGTTGTGCGTGAACACAACGTCGCTCGCCACCTGGGAGCTGATGGCTTGCGCGTAGTTGTCGTCGAAGACCAGGCGGTACACGTAGCTCGAAAGGTATTCCATGGTGCCGGCCAGGCGCGTCTGCGACGTAAAGTCCTTGCGCCCGAGGACTGTGACGTCGACACCGCCCTGGTTTACGAGCTGGTAACCGCTGGGATGAGCCGTCGACTTGGTCACTTGTTCTTCGATGCCTCGGTCGAGCAGCGCATTCCAGCGCGCGGACAGATTATCCAGCCCCCGTCCCTTGAAGCGGAAGTCGCCGTTGGGCGCCCAGCCGCGCTTGCTGAAGTACTCCGCGCCCACCACCATGTCCATGCTGCGATTGATCGCCCAGTACGCCTGTTCGCCGAAGGTGTAGCCGCGGATCGAAGACCCGTTGCTGATCACCGGCGTCAACAATCCGCTCACGCGGCTGGTCTCGCTGGCCGGATGATGCAGATAGGGCAGATAAACAATCGGCACGCCGAGAAACTCAAAGAAGGCATTCGATGTGGATGCTTTGTCATCGTCCAGCTTGATGGAGTGTGCAATGATCCGCCAATCGGGGCGCGGAAGGCGGCAATTGGTGATGGAGCCATCCACGATCTCGAAGCGTCCCTCGCCTGTCTGCAGCAGCACCCGGCCTGAAAACAGCAGCGGGGTCGGCGTGGAATAGACCACCGTGTGCCCCATGGCGTGCACGCCCTGCGACCCGCTTACGTTGTAGAAGCGCGCGGTGTGCATGTTCAACCGCATGTCGCCGTTGGAGGCGTTGATGAACACATCGTTCGGCCCACCAGTCACCTGTAGATGGCCGTCGGCTTTGAGCTCCGTGGTGGCGCGGTTGTAGGTGACGTTGTCGGCGCGAATCACGTAATCGCGATAGTGCACCACCACGTCGCCTGTCAGCGTGAGCGTATCGCCGGCCCAATGCTGGTTTTTCGCGTCCACATCCACGGGAGTTCCAGACGGCGGGGCCGGTTCGGGAACAGCTTGCGGCACCAGCTCCTGGCCGGGATCGTCGGGCAGATCCGCCGCCGGCGGCTGCGTGGAGTTCTCCCCTCCGCCCGCCTCGCCTTGGGCCGAGGGTGCCATATTGATCAACACTTGTGGGGACTGCGCACTCACTTGCAGGTGGCAGGCAACCAGCAGCGTGATACATACTAAAATACGAGGACGCATTCTAACTCATTCCGGTGTAAGGCTCAGCATAGCAAAGCCGGGTACATGGGATGGGACGTATTCCTCGCCGCTCTGGTAACTGCACAATCCGGTTCAAACGCACAGTCACGGGTCCACTCCCCTGGGCACGCGCGCCGTTGTCCGCGATCCTCTTTCCCTGATGATTGATCAAAATCCGCGTCGTCCCGGTTTGGTTTCGGGCTCGGCTGCGGATCACATCAAGTGCGCGAGCCGGCAGTGCCGGGCAATCGATCGGGTCGGCGCGCAAGAAGGGACACGGGAACTGTGAGCACATCACCAACTTCGACGAATCTATTTCCCGAGTGGAAACGGGAAGTGAATCGGCGCGTAGCTGCGCACGTGAACCGCAGTGCGCCCTCGAAAAGTGAAACCGATGCGCCAGCTGAGAATCATCCCACGCCTGCAGGCCGGGCTGCTGCGGCGGCCGCGCGGGTGGCCGCGCGCTATGCCAAAGCTCCCAGCTACAGCGAAATGCTGGCCCGCGAGGCCCGCGCCGCGGTGCATGCCGCTGAAGCTGCCTCAAAAGCCGCGCACGAGGCACAGACTGCCCTCCAGTTCGTTCTTGACGACATGGAAGCCGCCGCGTCGGCTACGCCTGCCTGGGAGCCGGAACCAGGGCCGGACAATGTCTCCGAGCGCCATGCCGCGCCCGTCGCGGTGCCGCCTTCGCACCAGGCACACAAGCCGGCGGAGTCGCCGCGCATCCATGCGGAGCCGGCAAATAGCGCGGCAGCCGCTCCGGCAATCGCCCCTTCCTGGGAGCTCGAAGGCGAGGCAGCTCAGGATGAGCCGCTAGAGTACGATACTGGGTTTGGCTACGATTCCCCGACTATCACCGAAGTGCATGGCGCCGATCCCGTGCAGCCGATTTACGCCAACCTCATCCAGTTCCCGCGCGAGATGGTGGCGACCCGCAGGGCTCGTCCGCGGCGTGCGGAAGGCCCCCTGGCGGCAACGGAATCCGCGCCCCAGTTAAGCATCTTTGAAGTGGACCCGGGCGCCATCTCCATCCTTCCCCCGGCGGCCACGGTGGACCCGGCTGCGGAACCGGCATGGATGCGCACCGAATTGCCGGCCATGACCCCGGCCATTGCCCCGGCAATCCTCCCCTCGGCCATAACTTTGGACGCGCAGTCTCCATCCGTGATTTTTCATGCGCAGCCGCAGGAAAAACTCCTGCAAGAACTCCGCGAAGTAATTCTGGAGGAGCCCGAGCCGCAGCCGGTCGGGGCGCACGAGATCGAACTGGCGCCGCTGAGCCGCCGCCTGCTTTCCGTCGTGGTCGATTGCACGCTGATCGCCGCTGCGCTCGTGACGGCTGCCATCCTGGCCGCGCGCAATGCCGGAGAGCTTCCAGGTTTGCGCGCGATCGAATTCGGTGCTGTGCTGGCGCTGATGCTCGCCGGCGCGGCCTATTATGCGGGCTTCCTCGCGCTGACCCAGGCGACGCCCGGCATGAAATACGCCGGCATCGAGCTCAACACGTTCGCGGGCTTGAAAGCCACCCGGACCCAGCGCTGCCAGCGCCTGATGGCGATGCTACTGTCCGTCGTGCCGCTCGGTTTGGGAGTAGTCTGGGCTCTTTTCGACGAAGGGCACCTAACGTGGCACGATAGGCTGTCGGGGACCTATCTGCGCAAGCGGTAACGACCTGGGCTGTATCGACATATAAGCAACTTGTAAATGATATAAGCAACTTGTAAATGCCTGATAAATCATGAAATTGTCATCCTGAGCGCAGCAGGTGCGGCTTTTTGCACCTGCGGAGTCGAAGGATCTGCGGCTGCCTTTCGTCGGCGCTCCCCTTACAGCGCCCAATTTTAGGAATACTGGCAAACTCTATATGCCGACACGGCCTAGGCCCCCGCTTTCCTTTGCTTCCTTCGGCAAAAGTCGCGACAATTTGCTGCCTAAAAGCATTTGGCATATACTTTTGTATATGCCACGCCGTAGGAGGGTCCGATGCAGAGCACAGCAAAGATTTTTATGAACAACCGCAGCCAGGCGGTTCGCCTTCCCAAGGAATTTCAATTCAAAACGCGCGAGGTTTTCATCCGTAAGGTTGGCGACGACGTGATCCTTTCTCCGCGGCCGAAGGACTGGTCCGAACTCTTCAGTTCAGAAGCTGCGGCCTCCGAGGAGTTCATGAAAAACGTGGAGAAGTTGCCCGTTCAAGAGCGTAATTTCTAATGCTCCGCTACATGCTCGATACGGGCACTTCGTCGTTCATCATGAATCGCTTCAGTTTCGGCGCAATCCGAATGCTGGAGTCGCAGGCTGTGGGCGAGGTTTGCATTTCAGCGATTTGCCGGTCCGAACTTGAATTTGGCGTCGAAATGTCGCCGCGACGGGCTAAGGATGCGCACTCGCTGAATGTATTTTTGCGGCACATTGAAGTGCTGGATTATCCCAGCAATGCATCCCCCGATTATGCGCAGATTCGAGCATTCCTCAAAGAGCGAGGAAGACCGATTGGCGCAAACGATTTATTTATCGCCGCGCACGCCCGCTGCCTGGGATTGACGCTCGTGACCAACAATACGCGCGAGTTCAATCGTGTGCCCGGGCTCAAGATCGAAAACTGGGCATAAGGAAGTGGCTGTGAATGCGAGCGATCAGCGCACACACACACACACACACACACTGTTCCCTAGTCCCTACTTCATCGCCCGCAAAGCGCTCACGCCCGCACCAATCAGCCCCGTTTCGTCGTCGGGAGGCAGAATTTCCAGCGAAAAGCTTTGCAGCGGGCTCATGCGCACCATGGTTTCCAGGTGGCTGCGCAGCAGCGGCAGCTCCAGAAAATCCACATTCTTGCCGGTGAAGTAGAAACGCCCTGGCCCCGCCAGGTGAATGAAGGATGCGGTAGCGGCGGCCAGTGCGCGGTGCCACAGATCGACAAACTTGCGGCAGCGCATATCGCCATTGCGGGCGTTGGCGAAGACCTCCTCCGGTTCCAGATCGAGAAAGCGCAGTCGCATGGCGCGATAGCCCATGATGCCTTCCAGATGTCCGATCCCGCCGCATCCGCAGTAGCGTTCCTTGGGGTCGAGCGTTACTGTGATGTGCCCGCCCTCCCACACGCCTTCCGCGTGCGGCCAGCGCCCGTAGCCTATGCCTTTGCCGAGCGTCCACACGCGCGTGAGCTTATCGAGGCGGCCGCGCGTGGAGGCGACGCCCGCGGCAACAGCGTCCGCGTCATTGGCGATGTGCACCGGGGCCGCGATGCCTCGTACCTTGAGCGCTGAAGTGAGCTGATCCGCCAGCCGGCTCCCTTTCATCTGCGGCAGATTGGGCGACTCCTCCACCACTCCGTCGCGCACGATGCCGGGAACAGCTACACCGATGGCGTCGATAGAACGCGCGTCGCCTTTTGCCAGAGTTTCAATCTGCGTGGCCAGAATCTCGACCAATTCACTTTCAGGAATTGCCTCGAGCGCTTCCACTGCATCCGGATCGCTGGGATAGCGCAGCACCTTCCCGGCCGGCTTATGGTCTTCCAGCTTTGCCGCCGCAATGTGGTCTGTAAGAACGACGCCGATCGCCGTTGTCATAACACCCTCCTGGGGAAGAGCGAGGAACAGTGGACAGTGGACAGCCCGGCCTACCCTGTCTGATAGCGGTGCAGCCGCCCCAGCCCATTGAATGCGGCCACTTTGTAACACTCGGCCAGTGTCGGGTAGTTAAAGACGGTGTCGATGAAATATTCCATCGTCCCGTCCAGCGTCATCACCGCCTGGCCAATGTGCACCAACTCGCTGGCCTCCTCGCCGATGATGTGCACCCCCAGCACCTTGCGCGTGTCGCGATGGAAGATGAGTTTGAGCCGCCCCGTGGTGTCGCCGCGAATCTGCCCGCGCGCCACTTCGCGGTAGTAGGCCATGCCCACTTCGTAAGGAACGTCTTCGCCCGTCAACTGCTCCTCGGTCTTGCCGATGAAGCTGATCTCGGGGATCGTATAAATGCCGTACGGATAAAGGCTGGGGTTTGAAGATGCGGCCTTGTCGTTGAAAGCATGCGACGCCGCGATGCGCCCCTGTTCCATTGACACCGAGGCCAGCGACGGAAAGCCCACCACATCGCCCGCCGCATAAATGTGCTCCACCTTTGTCTGGTAGTGCTCGTCCACGGCGATGCGGCCGCGCGGGTCGGCTTCAAGGCCGGCCGCAGCCAGATTCAAGTCGCCTACATTGCCCTGCCGGCCCACCGCGTAAAGCAGCGCATCGCCAGAAACCTTCTTCTTGCTCTCAAGATTGGCAACCACGGTGCCGGTAGACGGTTCCTCCACGCTTTCGACCTCTTCGCCCAGGCGCATGGTCACGCGCATGTCGCGCAGATGATAGCTGAGCGCCTCCACGATCTCCTGGTCGGCAAACTCCAGCAGCCGGTTGCGCTTTTCGATCAGCGTCACGCGCACGCCCAGCACCGCGAACATGCAGGCATATTCCACGCCCACCACGCCGCCGCCCACCACGATCAGCGACCGGGGCAGGGCCTCCAGGCCAAGAATCTGGTCGCTGTTGACGATGGACTTGCCGTTGACCGGCACCTTGTCTGATGCCGCCGGCTTGGTGCCCACGGCAATGATGATGTTGTCGGCCTCGATCGTCGTATCGGCCTGCGCGCCTTCCACGCGCACATGGTGGGGATCGATGAACCGGGCAATTCCGTGCACCACGTCGATGCCGTTGCGCGACAGTTGCGCCTCGGTCACGTCGACTTCGGTTTTGATCACCGCCTGCACGCGAAAAGCCAGGTCCGCCATGGTGATCTTTTCTTTCACCCGGTAATTGACGCCGTAGATCGAGCGGTAGTTGTAGCCGCTGAGATGGAGCACCGCCTCGCGCATGGTTTTGGAGGGGATAGTGCCGGTGTTGATGCACACCCCGCCCACCACCTCACGCGCCTCCACCACGGCCACGCGCTTGCCGATTTTGGCTGCGGCCACGGCGGCCCGCTGGCCTGCGGGCCCGGAACCGATAACGACCAGGTCGTACTTTACCGCGCTCATGCCGAGTTCTCTCCTCGATGGGATGCAGTCATAAGGCTTGGATCGCCCGCGCTCCGCCACGCCGGACGCAACTCCAGAATAACTGTACGCGCGGGGTAGGTAAGGAAAATGAAAGGACGTCCGCTCACTCGCAGGTTGCCCCATCCTTTCGTCCGCCGAGGCGGACGAAGGGTGGGACAGCACGACCCCAACCCTGCCTCTCCCCACCCACCACAGCCGTGTCATCCCGAGCGGAGCGCTTCTCAGCGGAGCCGAGGGACCTGCTTTTGTTCTTGCTTTTGCCTTTGTCTTCGCCCGCCCGCTCACTCGCAGGTTGCCCCATCCTTTCGTCCGCCGAGGCGGACGAAGGGTGGGAAAGCACGAACCCCGACCCCTCTTAACCCACCACAGCCGCGCCAACCCGGGCTTCGCGAGTCGAAGAGCAATTCATGGGCGGGATGCCCCGGTAAGGATTTTTGAGGTTCACTCACCGGGGCCGCAGATCAGGGTTCCCGCCCCACTCGATCTTTCAGAGCACGCTGCTGCAACTACGCGTGAGCCGCGCGCACACCGTGTTGTGCCACCTGCGCTCCGCCGCCGAGCTTGCCGCCGCTCTGTATGTCCTCATCCAGGCGGAACTGCCGGATCATTCCATCCAGCTCCGCGGCCAGCGAGGACAGGTTCTTCAACGCTTCCACCGCCTGCTCGGCCATGTGCGTGTTCTCCAGGGATAGCTGCGAAATCTGCCCCGCGGACTCCGATATCTCTCCCGCCGCCGAGGTCTGTTCCGTGGCTGCGGTGGCAATCAGATGTATCTGCTGCTCCACCTGCTTCGATGTCGCAATGGTCGCTTCCAGGCTCTGCTGCGCCTTCGCCGTCTCCTCCATCCCGCTTTCGACGGCGGTGCGGCTGTCGGCCATCACCTGCAAGGTGTCCCGCGTCTCCTCCTGGATGCTGCGAATGGTGCCCGCAATCTCCTCCGTGGCGCTCTTGGTGCGCTCCGCCAGACGACGCACCTCGCCTGCCACCACGGCAAATCCCCGTCCATGTTCCCCGGCCCGCGCCGCCTCGATGGCCGCATTCAGCGCCAGCAGGTTGGTCTGCTCGCTGATCTCCTGAATCACGTTCACCACTTTCCCGATCTCCTCGGAGCGATGCGCCAACGACGTCATCTTTTCTGAAACTGTCCGCGTAGCGTCTGCAATCTTCTCCATCGTGACTGCCGCCTCACGCATCACCGTTCCGCCTTGCTCCGCCGTCTCCGCCGACTCGCGGCTCGAACTCGCCGCATTCTCCGCGTTGTGGCTGATCTCCCCGATCGTCGCCGTCATCTCCTGCGCCGCCGCCGCAATCTGGTTGATCTTGCCGGACTCCGTCCGCGCATTGCCCGCGCTCTGCACCGCTTGGGCGCTGATCTCCGTCGTCGCCGACGAAAGCATCTCCGCGCCCCGCGCCACCGATTGCACCATCGTGCGGATCACCGCCACCGATTCGTTCAGCGCCCCACCCAACTGGCCAATCTCATCGCTCCCGCTCACGACTACGCTCGCGGTCAAATCCTTCTGCGCCAGCCGTTGCGCCACCGCCTTGACTCGTCCAATCCTGGGCGCGGTTACGCGCGTCAGAGCGATGCCCGTAAGCGAGCAAAGCAGCACAATCAGCAGCGTGAACCCTGCGTCGATCCACATGGCCCGCGTACTGCCGGCAGTCGCGGCATCGGCGCTCTCGGTACCGTTCTTCTTGTTCAGATCAAGGTCTGCGTTGATCGCGGCCAATGCAGCTCTGAATGTCGTGATGGCGCCTTCTCCGCCCAGAATGTCAAGGGCGTCTCCGGTTTTGCCCGCACGCACCATCGCAATGCCTCGGTCGCTAACGTCCTTGTATTGCGCATAAGTTGCCTGCAACTTCTGGGACAGTTCTCGTTCGCCGGGGTAAGAGACCATGTGCGCGTATTTCTCGATATTGCCGCTGTATTCGTCCAGCGCCTTCTGACGTATGTCCAAATTACTCGCAATGCAATTCTGGTCCTGGCACAGCATCAGATCCAGGTCTTCCCTTCGAATCACATTCATCGCTCCCCGCGCGTCAACGAGCGCGCCGATGGATGGCAGGGCATCTTCGCTGACGTCTTCCGTCTTTTGCACAATCGAATGGAAGGTGATGAACGTGTACGTCCCCAAAATCATGCAGAGAACACAAACCACGCCGAACGCGTAGCTGAATTTGCGAGAGAGGGGCAGGTTTCTAGCCCAGGACATAGTGGATCCTTTCCGGGTGAACTCAACCGTTGTATCGGCGGATTGCGGCCCATCTTGAATGTCTTTAGGGCCCCACTTGCCCGCATCCTCACGCAGCCGATATGCTGAGGGCCGTCCCCGGTTTCAACTTGGGAATCGTCCCGGAATGAGGCTGTCCATGCCGATGCTTCGCCCCGCAATCGCCTGCAAAATCGCTGCGACGGCGCTGGTCTTTGCCTTTTGCGCCGCAACGCTCTCGCTGCCCGCGCAAACCGCTCCCGCGCCTCCACCGCCAGCGCGCCCCGCTCCCACGCCCGAGCAGCTCGCCATCCAGGCCGCTTCAGAAAAAGATCGCCAGCGCACCATGGACCTCGCCGGCATCAAAGAGCTCCGCCCCGGCTCGAGCGCCAGCGGCAACGGCCCCAACCCCGTCAACTACGACGAGACCAGGGCCAACATCTACCCCAACCTTCCCGATCCGCTCGTCCTGAACAACGGCAAGCGCGTCACCTCCGCCAAAATCTGGTGGGGCGTGCGCCGTCCCCAAATCGTCGAGCTCTTCGACCGCGAAATCCTCGGCCGCGTTCCCGCTCACCTGCCCGCCGTCACGTGGAAAGTGGTCAGCACCACCCAGGAAAAGAACGGCGACATTCCGGTCATCACCAAAACCCTCATCGGTCATGTAGACAACGCAAGCGATCCCGAGATCAACGTCGACATCGATCTCACACTCACAACACCGGCCAACGCCAAGGGCCCGGTTCCCGTGATCATCGAGCTCGCCTTCAGCCGCCAGTTCCTGGTTGCGATCGCGCGCATGATTCCTGAGATGGCTCCCGGCGCGCAAGCCAATCAGGGACCCACGTGGCAGCAGCAGCTTTTGGCGCGCGGCTGGGGCTACGCCGAATACGTCCCCACCAGCGTTCAGCCCGATAACGGCGCCGGGCTCACGCAAGGCATCATCGGCCTCGCCAACAAGGGCCAGCCCCGCGCGCTCGACGACTGGGGCGCACTGCGCGCCTGGGCCTGGGGAGCCAGCCGCGCCCTCGACTACCTCGCCACCGACCCCGCTGTCGACCCGCGCCAGGTCGGAATTACCGGCCACTCGCGCTACGGCAAAGCCGCGCTCGTCGCCATGGCCTACGATCCGCGTTTTGCCATCGCCTACATCAGCTCCTCCGGCGAAGCCGGCGCCAAGCTCTACCGCCATCACTTCGGCGAAGAGATCGGCAACATTGCCGGCGCTTCGGAGTATCACTGGATGGCCGGCAACTTCCTCAAATACGACGGTCCGCTCACGGTCGCCGATCTTCCCGTCGACGCGCACGAGCTGATCGCACTCTGCGCGCCGCGCCCCGTGTTCATCGGCGGTGGCGCGACAAAAGGCGACGGCTGGGCAGACGCTCAAGGCATGTTTCTCGCTGCCGTTGCCGCCGGTCCGGTGTACGCGCTGCTGGGCAAGAAAGATTTAGGGGCTACGGAATACCCGCCCATCGAAACCCCGCTCATCTCCGGCGGCATCGGGTTCCGCCAACACACAGGCGGCCACACCCCTGCGCCCAACTGGCCAACATTTCTCGATTTCGCCAGCCGCTATTTGCATGGGCTTCAACCGAAATCGAGCGCACATTGATCGCGACTCACTTGGGCAGCGGATGCGACTGCGCCCACGTCTTGTACTCGTTCAGCACGGCAACGCCTTCCGTGTTGAACCACGAGTATCCGTTGCGCCGCTCCAGGCTCAGTTCGTTCACGTCGTCGTGGATGGTCTTGTCGCGATCGCCAAAGATCGGTTTGTCGGTCCCGATCTCATAGTACCGCGACCAGATCGGCCCTGCGCCCGCGACAGCCACCAGCTTGCGCCCGCCGGCGCTCTGGCGGTCGGCCATAAAATTCCCGCTGCCATAGCGAAACCCGATGATCTCCACTTTCACAAACCACGCGCATGCCGCATGAACCGCCGCAACTTCTGCCGCCGTCGGATTCGGCAAGCTCATCAAGAACTCGACCACCGGGAAGCTTTCGTCGCTGGTGAGCGAGGCCATCTCGTAGTTGCGCGCCGAGGTGGGTTCGAGCGTCAGCGCATCGTACTGTTGCGCCCACGCCGTCTTCACTCCGTTCTCCACAATTTGCAGTTTCAGCAGACAATCGATGCCGCGCTGCGCCGCGGGTCCCGCACGCTTGACGATCTCAGCCGGCAAAAACTTGTAGTCCGCCGCGCCCTCGGCAACATCGTTCAGAATCTCTACGGCATGCGTCATCGCATCGTCGTTGATGGTGATCGCGTCGTGATACGTTCCCTCGAGCGGCCACACCTGCGGCCAGCCCCCGTTCGGATACTCCGAATCGAGCAGGTACTCGACCCCGCGCTCGACCGACGCGCAAATCGGCGCAGCATCGGCATCGCGATGCGCCGCCACGAGCGCCGTGCCCACCCGCGCCAGAAACCGAATCTGCATCCACGTCGAATCGTTGTCGAGCGTGGCGATATAGTGCCAGCTTGGATCGACAGGCTTATCGAAATCGGCCAGGTCAGGGAAGCGATTCTCGTTGTTGGCGTCGTAGAGGTCCCCCGGCGCGCGCGGCTTCGAAACCATGTCGATGTTCTTGCTCCATCCGCCGTCGGCCACCTGCCAGGTGATGATATTGCGCGCGTCCTTCACCGCCTCGTCGCTGGCCCACCACTCCGCCGCATGGTCGCCGCGCAGGGCAAACATTCCGCGTCCGCCCGAGGCGTGCTTGGGGCTCGTATTCCCCGCGGCCTTCTGCTCATCGGCAAGCGTCTGTTTGTCGATGGCCTTTTGTTTCTCCGATCGCTCCAGATAATCCAGCCATGCCTTTTGCTGCTTCTTCGGCAACGTCGCAATGCGCTCGCGGTTTACAGGCTTCGCGATCACATTCATGCCGACCACTTTGGCTGAGGAAGTGGCAGGAAGGCCCAGGGCAACAAGCAAAGCCGGGAGCAGGAAGAGCAGGGTTCGGCTGTGTGAACGCATGGTCTGGTTTCTATCCCAGCCATGCCGCCCCTGTCAACGGATGGTCTGACCACTTAAAGCTGCACCTGCCTTTGAGCAACTCGAATGCAGCTGACTTCGCCGCTACCCAATCTCCGATCCCTGTTCCCCGATCGCCATTTCTGTTCTACCCTCATACCATGGAATTCAAAATCATTGAACTTGAGCGCGAACCGATCGAGTTCGACCTCCAACTCCCGCCCGGCGCCGTCGATTTCGGCGACGAGGCCGTGCAAATGGGCGATCTGGCCGCGTCGGGCAGCGCCGAAGTCATTCACGAGCACCGCGGGCCCAGGGATATCGTCGCGGACATTCGCCTGCGGGGCCGCTACGCGGGCAATTTCCAGGTTCCCTGCGCCCGATGCATCGAGCCCGTCGAAATCCCGCTGGCAGGCGAGTTTGACCTCATTTTCCGGCCCCTTGGCGCCGATGCCGACGTTCCCGAGCGGTCCATTACGGCGTCTGAGACCGAAATCGGTTATTATCAAAAAGACAGTCTGTTGCTTGAAGATGTGCTGCGCGAGCAGGTGCTTTTGTCCCTGCCGGTCAGGACCCTGTGCAAGCCTGACTGCAAGGGACTTTGCCCGCACTGCGGAGCGAATCGCAACCTGCAAACCTGCTCCTGCGAAGAGGGCCCTAAAGACCCCCGCTGGGAGGCGTTGACGGGGCTGCGCAACCGGATTAAGTCCTGAAATTTCAAGCCCTTGAATAGGGTGCTTTCCCTTTGGCTGCACTGCTGTGGTGCTGCTGGAACGGGGAGCCGCTCCACCGGACGAATGGATCCGGGAGCGACAATCGAAAGGAATTAGATCATGCCGAATCCGAAAAGGCGCCATTCCACGCGCCGCACCGCCCTCCGCCGCTCGCACGACTTTCTTACCGCGACCGGCCTTTCCGAGTGCCCCAACTGCCACGAAAAGAAGCTGCCCCATCGCGCCTGCCCTAAGTGCGGAGAGTACAAGGGCCGTGCCGTTCTGGATGTAAAAGAAGCCAAGTAGTTGTCAATCCAGATGCTTACCGACATCGTCCTCGACGCGGTTGGCTCCGATAAGGCTCCCGAGCCGGAGATCCGCGGTGCCATCCTCGCGTGCCGCGCGCTGCCCGTGCGCGTGCATCTGGTGGGGAACGAGCCGGAACTCCGCGACCTCCTCGACGAGCACCTTGAAAACGAGGATCTGCCGATCGTCGTCCATCACGCCTCAGAGCGCATCGGCATGGACGAGAAAGCCGCTCACGCCGTGCGCAGCAAGCGCGACAGTTCCATGCGCGTCGGCCTCAAGCTGGTGCGCGAGGGCAAAGCCGCGGGCTTTGTCACCGCCGGCAACACCGGCGCGGCCATGGCGACTGCCAAGATGGTGCTGGGCGCGCTGCCCGGCGTCGACCGCCCCGCCCTCGCCACACCCATGCCCACATCAAAAGGCAACCCATGCGTGCTTCTCGACGTGGGCGCCAACGTCGATTGCAAAGCGCAGAATCTCGAGCAATTCGCCGTGATGGGCGAGATGTATGCCCGCAGTGTGCTCAAGATCGCCAAGCCCCGCGTCGGTCTGCTCTCCATCGGCGAAGAGGAGTCCAAGGGCAACGAGCTTACCCGCGAGGCCCTGCCGCTGCTCAAAGC
>Ga0302320_10011085_pt1 | contig 19153 bp, 15 predicted proteins | sample Bog_T0_3_FD_202130 | JGI IMG/M metagenome (GOLD analysis project Ga0302320, IMG submission 202130) | Peat permafrost microbial communities from Stordalen Mire near Abisko, Sweden - Bog_T0_3 | ecosystem: Environmental > Terrestrial > Soil > Wetlands > Peat | place: Sweden: Abisko, Stordalen Mire... | reverse complement strand
TTCCTCGGGAGTTGCAATGTGTGATGCGGATAGATTTGCCATAGCAGCGCTGAACATACACCGCATTGTGACCTGATTTCAAATGTGAAAGGGAGATGGAGGTTGTGCTCAGAATCGATCTGCTAACAATTAGTCATTGACATAACAAGGCCAAATGGCAGAGCATTTTGAAAACCGACCTCTCCGGTCGGTTTTCATATCTTCAGCTTTTCACATTCAAAGGAGCCTCCTTGGCCACTATCTTTTACGCTAAAGACGCCAATCCCGACGCGCTCAAGCGCAAAACCATCGCCGTGTTCGGTTACGGTAGTCAGGGTCATGCCCAGGCGCTCAACCTGCGTGAAAGCGGTTACAACGTCATCATCGGTTTGGACCCCGAGCGCGGAACTGCAAAGCGCGCGCGCGAAGATGGTTTCGAAGTACTTGCACCCGCAGAAGCAGCGCAGCGCGCCGACTATCTCCAGATTCTTACCCCCGACGAAACACAGGGCGAGCTCTACCTCGAATCCATTCGCCCGTATCTCACCAAGGGAAAGGTGCTCGGCTTTTCGCATGGCTTTTCCATTCACTTCAAGACCATTGAACCTCCGGCGGATGTGGACGTAGTGATGATTGCGCCCAAGAGCCCCGGCCACCTGGTCCGCCGTCAGTACACCGAAGGCCGCGGCGTTCCAGCCCTCATTGCCATTCATCAGGACGCAAGCGGCAAGGCGCATGAACTCGCGCTGGCCTACGCTGACGGCATTGGCTCGACGCGCGCAGGAGTCTTGCAGACCACCTTCAAGGAAGAAACTGAAAGTGACCTCTTCGGCGAACAGGCTGTTCTCTGCGGCGGGTTAACTTCACTGATCAAGAAGGGGTTTGAGACGCTGGTGGAAGCTGGTTACCAGCCCGAGATCGCCTACTTCGAGTGCCTGCATGAAGTGAAGCTGATCGTAGATTTGATTTACGAAGGCGGCCTCGACCGCATGCGCTACTCCGTGTCGAACACCGCCGAGTACGGCGATCTGACTCGCGGCGAAGTAGTCGTTGGCGACCCCACGCGTCAGGCAATGAAGAAGGTATTGGGCCAGATTCAGTCGGGCGAATTTGCCCGCGAGTGGATCGCAGAGCATCGCGGCGGCAACAAGAACTTCAACGCTCTGCGCGCCAAGGAAAAGACGCATCAGATCGAAGAAGTGGGAGCCAAACTGCGCAGCATGATGGATTGGCTGCCAGACGCAACCAAGAGCACCGCTAAGAAGAATGCTGGCACTACAAAGTAGTATTCGTAAGTAACCGAGTTCGATGTGTGCCGCGCGTCTAAATGACGCGCGGCATTTTCGTAGGCGTAATTGTCCTCTCCTCTGCACCGTAAAGGAGCTCCACATGGATATGAAACACCGGAGCCACAACATCACCGATGGACGCGACCGCGCGCCTGCGCGCGCCATGTTCAAGGCCGTTGGATACACGGACGCCGACCTGGCAAAGCCAATCATCGGGGTGGCCAACACGTGGATTGAAACGATGCCGTGCAACTCCCATCTGCGCGAGCTCGGAGCAAAGGTGAAGCAAGGCATACGCAATGCAGGAGGCACTCCCATGGAGTTCAACACCATCGCCATCAGCGACGGTGAGACTATGGGGACAGAAGGCATGCGCGCCTCGCTGGTCAGTCGCGAACTCATCGCAGACTCCATCGAACTCGTCTGTCGCGGACAGCTCTTCGATGCAGTCGTATGCATTGTTGGCTGCGACAAAACCATACCAGCCGCAGCCATGGCCCTTGCGCGCCTCAACATCCCCGGCTTCATTCTTTACGGAGGCACAATTGCCGCAGGCAGATTCAAAGGGAAAGACGTAACCATTCAGGACGTTTTCGAAGCTGTGGGCGCGAATGCCGCAGGAAAGATGGGCGATGACGAATTGAAGGCGCTCGAAAATGTTGCCTGCCCCGGCGCGGGCGCGTGTGGCGGCCAGTACACCGCCAACACCATGTCAACCGTGATGGAAGTGATCGGCCTTTCGCCTATGGGATTCAATAGCGTTCCTGCACTTTCGCCGGAAAAAAACACTGTTGCACTTGCCTGCGGCGAGGTTTTGATGAACCTGCTGCGCCGAGGCGTGCGCCCGCTCGACATCCTCACTTCCGCAGCGTTTGAAAATGCTATCGCCTCGGTGGCAGCCACCAGCGGTTCCACGAATGCAGTGCTGCACCTGCTGGCCATCGCGCGTGAAGCGGGAGTTGCGCTCGACATTGACGATTTTCAAAAAGTGAGCGAGCGCACTCCGATCCTCGCAGACCTCAAACCTTCCGGCCGCTTTGTCGCCGCTGATGTGCATTCAGCGGGAGGCATTCGCGTGCTCGCCAGCCGACTGCTCTCGCTGGGATTACTGCACGGTGACGCCATCACGGTCTCCGGCAAGACCGTTGCCGAGGAGGCTGCTCTCGCGCAGGAAGCCGCGGAACAAGAGGTCATCGTTCCGGCTGATAAGCCGTTGAAAAAATCCGGTGGTCTCGTGATACTGCGCGGAAACATCGCTCCGGAAGGTGGCGTCGCCAAAATCAGCGGACATGAAAGACTGAGTCACTCCGGCCCTGCACGCGTTTTTGAAAGCGAGGAAAAGGCCATGCAGGCGGTCACGGCAAAGGCGATTCGCGCCGGAGATGTGGTCGTCATCCGCAATGAAGGTCCCAAGGGCGGTCCCGGCATGAGAGAGATGCTCGGGGTCACCGCGGCCATTGTCGGCGAGGGTCTGGGTGGCAGCGTGGCGCTGATCACCGATGGACGCTTCAGCGGGGCAACCCGTGGACTCATGGTTGGCCACGTCTCGCCCGAGGCCGCGCTTGGCGGTCCCATCGCTGCAATACACGAGGGCGATGTCATCCACGTTGACGTAACCGCACGCACACTTCGCGTGGAGGTTGATGACGCTACGCTAAAACAGCGTCTTGCAGAGTACGTTCCTTTGCCACCCATCTACAGCAGCGGCGTTTATGCGAAGTACACGGCGCTGGTGGCCTCGGCCTCGCAGGGAGCCATCACCAATCCGGGTGCGCGCGCGAACGAGTCAAAATGATCTATGTGGCTTCCGGCCAGTTTTTGTTTAATAATGGCAGCAAGCTTCTAGCTTTCAATACCGAGAAAGTCACTCAATGACTATCATTCAGCAAGAAGACCTCGTCCAGAGCGTCGCCGACGCATTGCAGTTCATCTCGTACTACCACCCCGTTGATTTCATCCGCAGCCTCTCTGCCGCTTACGAGCGCGAGCAGGCGCCAGCGGCCAAAGATGCCATCGCGCAGTTGCTGATTAATTCGCGAATGTGCGCCGAAGGCCATCGCCCGCTGTGCCAGGACACCGGCATCGTCACAGTCTTCATCAAGCTCGGCATGGATGTCCACATCAATGGAACGCTGCCGCTCGACGAAATGATCAACGAAGGTGTGCGCCGCGCCTACATGCTGCCAGAGAACAAACTGCGCGCCAGCATACTTGCCGATCCGGCTGGTGCGCGCAAGAACACCAAGGACAACACGCCCGCAGTGGTCAATGTCTCCGTTGTTCCCGGCAACAAACTTGACGTGATTGTTGCCGCCAAGGGTGGCGGCTCGGAAGCCAAGTCGAAGTTCGCCATGCTCAATCCTTCTGACTCCATCGTGGAGTGGGTACTCAAGACCGTGCCGACGATGGGCGCGGGTTGGTGCCCTCCAGGAATCATCGGCATCGGTATTGGCGGCACGGCGGAAAAAGCGATGCTGATCGCCAAAGAAGCATTGATGGACCCCATCGACATTCAGGAGTTGCAGGCGCGCGGCGCAAAGAATCGCGCCGAGGAATTGCGCCTCGAACTCTACGACAAAATCAACGCGCTCGGCATCGGCGCCCAGGGACTGGGTGGACTCACCACGGTACTTGATGTCAAGGTGAAGGACTATCCGACGCACGCCGCCAATCTACCCGTTGCTATGATTCCCAACTGTGCCGCTACGCGCCACGCACACTTCACGCTCGACGGCTCCGGACCGGTTGCTTTGACACCGCCGTCGCTTAAGGATTGGCCAGAACTCACGTACAACCCGACCGGTGCGCGCCGTGTGAACCTTGACAAGGTTACCCGCGAAGACGTGCTCGCCTGGAAACCCGGCGAAGTGATTCTGCTGAGCGGCAAGTTGCTCACTGGTCGCGACGCTGCGCATCAGCGGATGACCGAAATGCTTGATCGTGGGGAGAAGCTTCCAGTGGATTTCACCGGAAGATTCATCTACTACGTGGGCCCGGTGGACCCGGTGCGCGACGAAGCCGTTGGACCTGCTGGCCCTACGACCTCCACGCGCATGGACAAGTTCACGCGCCAGATGCTGGAGCAGACTGGATTGCTGGGTATGGTGGGCAAGGCCGAACGCGGCCCCACTGCTATCCAAGCCATCAAAGATAACAAGGCTGTTTACCTGATGGCCGTGGGGGGCGCGGCATACCTCGTTGCGAAGGCGATCAAGAAGTCCAAAGTGCTCGCGTTTGCTGATCTCGGAATGGAAGCAATCTACGAGTTCGAGGTCGAAGACATGCCTGTAACCGTTGCCGTCGACTCCAATGGAAGCGCTGTTCATGAGTCAGGGCCGCGCGAGTGGAAAGAGCGCATCGCACAATTGGCGGTTATAGGCTAGCTCTTGCGTATCAGTAAACTATGGCGGAGCCTGCCCGGCTCCGCCGTTCTATTTCTTCTCTCCCGCGCTTGAGGTGGACTTGTCGTCGGAGCTGGCTGCGTTTCTGGCGGCCTCTTCAGTCTTCTTGGATGATTCCTCCGGTTCGCTCGCGCCATCTTTCGTCGTGTATTGCACGATCAGCGAGATCCGACGGTTTGCCGGATCGTCCGGGGTGGTGTTCGCCCTCGGACGCTGATTGGCGAATCCACGTACCTGCGAAACCTGTTGTGACTGCAATCCGGAACTCTGCATGATTCTGCGTGCTGCGTTGCCGCGATCCACGGAAAGTTCCCAATTGCTATAGCCGCTCTGCCCGCCTGAGTATGGTTTCGAATCCGTGTGCCCCTCGATGGAAACCTGGTTCGGAAGTTTTCCGACCTCCTGGGCCAACGTTCTCAGCAACTCCTTTCCGCTGGCGCTCGGGGCGGCACTGCCTAGCTCAAAGAACGTTCCCTTTTCGCCTTCGGTCAGTTCAATGCGCAAACCCTCGGCAGTGATTGTCATGTCAATGTGACTCTTGAGTTTCTCAAAGTCCGGTAAGGACTTGATCTGCTTCTCCAGCGCCTCTTTGATATGCTTCATGTCTTCTTTTCGAAGATCGAGATTCTGTCCTGCGCCGCGCATGGTACTACCGACCATCTTGGAGTTCCCCGATGGATCCTTGAAGTATCCGCCCACTGCCTCTTGCACCTGCTTGCTGGAGTTGAGCAGCCACAGCACAATGAACAATGACATCATGGCCGTTACAAAGTCGGCGTAAGCCACTTTCCACGCGCCACCGTGATGGCCTCCGTGGCCGGAAACTTTCTTGATGATGATAGGTCCGTCTGGCACTTAAGCTCCCGCCGCCGCGGCCGCGCCGCCCTTGCAAGACGTCTCCATATCGTTGAACTCGGGGCGAACGTGAGCAGGGATCGCCCGCCTTCCAAACTCGAGTGCCTGGATCGGCGCAGCGCCTTTTACAAATGAAATCAGCACTACTCGCAGCACGTAGATGTAAGCATGTTCGTCCTCCGAGATTTTCGTCATGCTCGCCACCACCGGTCCTACGCAACCGTAGCAAAGTAAAATGCCGAGAAAGGTCCCCACCAAGGCTGCGGCGACCTTGTGCCCAATTTCTTCCGGAGGCCCACCCAACGCACCCATGGTGACGACGATTCCCAGTACGGCAGCGACTATACCCAATCCAGGCAGTGCGTCCGCAACGGTGCCAAGAGCCGCGATGGGAGCGTTTTCCCCACGATGCGACACTTCCATATCAAGATCCATCATCTGGTCAAGATCAAATGGGTCGATGCCGCCTGTCACAGCCATCCGCAGCGTGTCACAAACAAAGTTGCGGGTGTGATGGTCTTCCAGAAATTTGGGATACTTGGAAAATATCGCGCTCTTGTCTGGCTCTTCAATATCAGATTCGATCGCCAATAAACCATCTTTGCGAGCTTTGTTCAGAATTTCGTAACACATCTTCAGCGATTCGAGATAAAACGCCTTGTTGAAGTGAGATCCCTTGAGCGCGCCGACTACTCCGCCCAGAATCTTCTTAAGCACGTGCAGTGGATTGGCAATCAGTAATGTACCAATGGCGGCTCCGCCGATGGTGAGAAACTCGGCCGGTTGCAGCAATACCTTTAGAGGACCGTGCTCCATCAGAAAGCCGCCAATGATCGAGCCGAAAACCACAACAAGGCCAATAATGATGAACATTGCTCACTGTTTCCTGTCTATGGCGTTCTTCAAGTCCTGCTCCCGAGGTTTAGTCAGCTTCATGGACTGCTCCTGAATCACACATCGGCAAGACGCCACCCACACTTGAACGCAAGAAAAGGGAGGGCTTAGGCCCTCCCACAATTCGCGCACTTCATCTTCACCACTTGAGCAGCAGCGAAAGTCCATGTACTGGAATCCCAACCCATTCCGGCCGGTTCTCCAACTCGTATGCAATCTCCAGGAGTGACTTCTCGATCAGGTGCGCGCGCAGTAGTATCTCTGTCTCGGAGGTCGTTCGCGGCAGGAATTCCATACCACGTGAGGTATCAAGATAGCCCTGCAGGAACATCGCCGAAACCCACTCGTGCCAGTGCTCTGCCCAACGATCGATGCGCGTCACCTGCTCTCTCCCCTTCACAACTCCGGGAACCAACCCGAAGGAAACGGCATGGGCAGCGTAGTGCAGCGAGCGAATCATGCTTGCCACGTCGCGCAACGCTGAACGTTTAATCCGCCTCTCGCTCAAGGGTCTCCCAACCGGCCCGTCAAAATTGCGAATGATCACATCGCTCCCGGTGAAAAGAAGATTTCCAAGTTGGAAGTCTCCATGTAGCCTGATGCGAGCGCCTGAGATTCGCTGGTCGCGAAGCGGAAGCAAACCGTTGCGAATACCCGCCTCATTCGCAAGCAGTTCCCCGGCGGACTCACGCACATTCTCCGGGAACGTTTTCAGACGCATCCGCAATACATCAAGCGAGCGCCCCATCTGCCCCAACATGCCATGGTAAAGCCCGTGCCGATAGAAATCAGTAAATGGCTCCGGGGAAAATTCCTGTATCTCTGGGTGAGAGCTCAACGCGGCATGCAACTCCGCCGTACGAACACCGAGGTTGCGCGCCGCATTCTCGAATGAACCCAGCAGCTCAGCCATTAATGCGGGCACAGGACGTTGCGCCAGTGTTAGCGGACTGCCGTTGATAATTTCCCGTGCTCGCGAGTCCTCCTCGTGCACGGCTAACGCACGCTCGAAATACAGGCTCAGGTGATCGAGCACGTAATCCCAGCCAAGCGTGGCATCGCGGACATAGCTCGTCAGCAGGCCGAGCGTGGTGCGCTGCATCTCCTCGTCATCCTGTTTGCAATATTCGAGCCAGCCCAAAGCCTTTGGAACGTGCGAGAAATTTGTCCTCTCGGTAAGAAACTCTTCCACATCGCGGTCCGGATTGGTTCCGACGGCGACCTCGCGATAGAGTTTCACGACAAAGTCTTCGCCAAGATTTACAAAAGTGTTGGGCGAATCTCCTCCCTGCACTTGCGGTTCGCGATTGGATCTCACGTGCTTCCACGCATCGCGGAAGGCCTTCGTATGCCCGGCCACCAACTCGCCGTGATTGCCCTTGAACTTGCTTCGCTTCAGAATTGCGGTCAACAACGCGTCGCTGAAACTCCGCTCGAAGAGCGCACTGTGCAGCAGCGCCCAGCTCTGATCGCCGAACTCCAACCGCGCCAGTACAGCCTCCGAATGATCGCGCAATACGCTCTCCGCCAGTTCCCCCTGTGCCACTGCCAAAGGAATCGTGTAGCGCTCGTCCTCGCCCTCGCTGTACTCAACTCGAATCAGCATGATGGCTGCATCGGTGCGCCGCAATGGAAGCACGTCCTCCACCGTGACATTGGTGATAGCCCGGGTTCGCCCAAGGAACCACCGCCGCTTGCGCAAAATACGCGGAAGCAGCCTTGCCACCTGCTCCAGGGTCACCTCGCTCCAAGCATCTTTCATGGAAGCCACAGCCAGGCTGGCGATTGCCGAAGCTCCGTTTCCCTCCTCCACCAGTTCTTCGCCCGTATCTTTGGGTAACATCTTGAACCAGTAGAACGAGTACGGAGCCAACGATAGAAAATAGGGCTCTTGCGTAATCGGCGGAAAACGGCTGACGCCGAATATTTCCAGCAGCACAGAACCCTGAAACTTTTGTAGTTCGAGTTCCACGCCTTGACTGAAGCGAGACAGATTTGCCACCACCAGAATCCGCTCGTCGTCATACTGCCGCAAGAACGCCAGCACTTTGCGATTTGAAGGATAGAGGAACTCCAGCGTGCCGCGCCCAAATGCGCGGAACTGCTTACGCTGAGCGATCGAACGTTTCATCCACCACAGCAGCGAATGCGGATTCCGTTGCTGCGTCTCGACGTTCACAGCCTCGTAGTGGTACTCCGGATCGATGTTCACCGGCAGAAAAAGGCGCTGCGGATTCGCCCGCGAGAAGCCAGCATTGCGATCCGCACTCCACTGCATGGGGGTGCGAACTCCGTTGCGATCGCCAAGGTAGACGTTGTCGCCCATCCCAATCTCATCACCGTAGTAAATGATCGGCGTTCCCGGTAGCGAGAACAGCAGTGCGTTCATCAGCTCTATTTTGCGACGATCGTTTTCCAATAGTGGTGCGAGCCTTCGCCGAATGCCAAGGTTGATGCGCATCTGCCGATCGTGAGCGTAAGTGCGATACATGAAGTCGCGCTCTTCGTCCGTAACCATCTCCAGGGTTAGCTCGTCATGGTTCCGCAAGAACAGAGCCCACTGGCAGTTCTCCGGAATTGCCGGAGTCAGTTTCATGATGTCAGTCAGGGGATAGCGATCCTCCATCTGGAGGGACATGAACATGCGCGGCATCACCGGAAAATTAAATGCCATTTGGCACTCGTCACCACGGCCAAAGTAGGCTGCCGAATCTTCCGGCCACTGATTCGCCTCGGCCAACAGCATCTTGTCACGATACTTCTGGTCCACATGAGCACGCACCTCGCGCAACGCAGCATGAGTCTCCGGCAGGTTCTCGCAGTTTGTGCCGTCGCGCTCGAACAGGTACGGCACGGCGTCCAAACGGAGGCCGTCCACTCCCATATCGAACCAGAAGTCCATGGCGGCGAGCATCGCCTGCTTGACCTCGGGGTTGTCCCAGTTCAGATCCGGCTGGTGTGAGTAAAAACGATGCCAATAGTAGGATTTCGCAACCGGGTCCCAGGTCCAATTGGAAGCCTCAAAGTCCTTGAAGATAATCCTAGCCTCAACGTACTTCTCCGGCGTATCGCTCCACACGTAGAAGTTCCGCCAGCGACTGCCGGGCGCAGCACGCCGTGAGCGCTGGAACCACTCATGCTGGTCGCTGGTATGGTTCAACACTAATTCGGTGATCACGCGCAGCCCGCGCCGATGTGCCTCTTTCAGAAAGCGGTGAAAGTCGCGCAATGTTCCGTAGGAAGGATTTACGTCGTTGTAGTTGGAAATGTCATAGCCATCGTCCCGCAGCGGCGAAGGACAAAATGGCAAAAGCCACACGGCTGTGACTCCCAAGTCCTCCAGATAGTCCAACTTCTGCGTTAATCCGCCAAAATCGCCGATTCCGTCGGTCACGCTGTCATAAAAAGCTCTGACGTGAACTTCGTAGATGATTGCGTCTTTGTACCAGGTCGGGTCCGAGCGCGGTGCCATGTTTGCGATTTCGTCTTCCTTTCGCGCCAGACTTCGCAAGGCATCCGCTTTCAAGCGCTTGCGATAGGGGCATATCAACCTGGTAGGGCCGCTGAACCTGTTGGCCGCACTTCGACCCCGCGCACGCGATGCGCTTATTCAGATAGGATGGGCACCACACGCATAAGGTTGACCGGGTGAACGGAATGGTACTTCTGTGCTACTCTCCACTTCCACATGGCTGCGTTTTGCATTATTGTTTCCCGATGCAGCATCTTCCGCGACAGGGGGCAAGTCCTTCATGAGAGCTCCTAAAGGAAATCGAACGCACCTGAAAGTCCAACCCAAACCGAGACTCGTGGGGGACAAGTACCAGCGAATCCTCGACGCTGCGGTTGCAGTCTTCGCCGAAAAAGGCTTTCACTCGGCCCGGGTGTCCGATGTAGCGGAACGAGCATCCGTCGCCGATGGCACCATCTATCTGTATTTCCGGAACAAAGAAGAGCTTCTCATGACGACCATCAACACGGCCTTTGATGCCTTCATGAGTCGCGCCCGCACTGAATTGGACGCAATTCCCTCGCCAGCGGGAAAACTGCGTCGTCTTGCTCAACTCCACTTGCAGGCTTTCAATGCCAATCGCAATCTCGCCATCGTCTTTCAGATGGAACTGCGCCAGAGTGCGCGCTTTCTTGCGCCCTTCTCTCACGAGCACATGATCGAATACTTCGGACTGGTTCGTGCCGCCATCCGGGAAGGTCAAGCCCAGGGGATCTTCCGCCCCGAACTGCGCGAGAAGATCGCTGCCAATTGCTTTTTCGGGGCATTGGATGAAATGGTGACCTCCTGGGTTTTGGATGATACGAATTATCAGCTATCCGAAGTAGCCGAAAGTGTCGCAGACATCATCTTATTGGGGTTGGAAAGGTAAGCTGCTCGAACTCCGTCAAAGAAGGAACCGCATGGACGCACCCCCCAAGCCGCGCACGTTAGTTGACATTTTTTTTCAGGTCGTGGAACGCAATCAGCCCCGGGTCATGCTCTATGAGAGCGGCTCACAGTGGCACTCCATCTCTTCATCCGATCTGTATTCGCGGGTGATTGGCGTGATGCAGGCTCTCCGTCAGCATGGCATCTCGCACGGGGATCGTGTCGCCATCCTCGCTGAAAATCGGCCGGAGTGGACGATTGCCGACTTTGCCATCCTGCTCTCTGGGGCTGCCACAGTGCCCATCTATGCCACCCTGACTGGTGAGCAGATCTCATTCCTTCTTCGCCATTCGGGAGCCAAGACAGCCTTTGTGTCCAACGAGGCACAGCTCGCTAAGCTACGCTCCATTCAGTCGCAGACCTTCATTGAAACCGTGATCCTGATGGATCTGCCCGAACCGGAATCCAACGTCCTCTCCATGGCTGAAATCATGGAGGCTGGGCCAAAGCAGCGGACACCGGAGTTGGACTCGTTGATCGCCAAGGTCAGTCCTGACGATCTCGCCACGCTCATCTACACCAGCGGCACTACTGGCGTGCCGAAGGGCGCAATGCTCACCCACGGCAACATCGCCTCAAATCTTTCTGTCTCTCTGGATGAGTTTGACTTTCAGGTTGGCACGGACCTTGCCGTAAGCTTCCTTCCGCTCTCCCACATCACCGCACGCCACGTGGACTTTGCCGAGCTTTACCGTGGCGTTACCATCGCTTACTGTCCGTTCATTGAGGAGATGCCACGCGTCCTCCGCCAACTTCATCCCACCATCTTCGTCGCCGTACCCCGCGTTTACGAAAAAATCTATAACCAGGTGCAACGCGGAGTTTCCGTGGGCTTGAAGAAGGCGGTCTATCGCTGGGCTATGTCCGTTGGCTGGGCGCACATGGATCAGATCATCGCGGGCAAACGCCCCACCGCTCTCGTCTGGAAACTTGCCAACCGCTTGATGTTCTCCAAAGTATTGGAAGCGATGGGCGGCAAAGTTCGCATCTTCATCTCCGGCGGCGCGCCCCTGGGCAGAGAGCTGGCGGAGTGGTACGCCGAGATCGGCCTACTGATTCACGAAGGCTATGGCCTCACTGAAACTTCGCCCGTCATCGCAGTCAACTCACCGCGAGCACGCAAGCTCGGCACCGTTGGTCGCCCAGTTTCTAACATTCAGATACATATTGCCGGAGACGGCGAGTTGCTCGTCCGCGGTCCAAGCGTGTTCAATGGTTACTGGAATATGCCGGAGGAAACTGCTGCAGCCTTTGAGGATGATTGGTTCAAAACAGGAGACATCGCCTCTCTGGATGCGGATGGATTCCTGTCCATTACTGATCGCAAGAAGGATCTCATCAAAACTTCTGGCGGGAAGTTCATCGCGCCTCAGCCGATTGAGAACTCGCTCAAATCCAACCGCTTCGTTGCCGAAGCTGCCATTCTTGGCGACCGCCGACGCTTCGCTGCCGTTGTCATTGTTCCAGCTTTCGCCGCGCTTGAAGATTGGGCCACGCAGAACTGCATCGCCTTCCGCTCACGCCAGCAACTTGTGGCCGACGCGCGCGTCCAGTCTCACTACGAAGCGATAGTCGAGCAGGTCAATCAGAACCTTGCACGTTTCGAGCGCCTCAAGAAGGTGCTAGTGGTTCCCGAAGAGCTGAGTATCGAGAACGGAACCCTCACTCCCACCCTCAAACTACGCCGTCGCAATGTCGAGGCGCTGTACAAGGAGCAGATCGAAAAGCTTTACGCTGACACCGCTCCAGCCGACACCCTGCCTGCCGCGTAAGATTATCGGCTGCTTTGCCCGTCACAGGCAGCCGTTCTTTCTTCTTCTCTCCCGATCGCACAACTGGATTTACAATAGCGTTATGGATCCGCTTGTAATTGCAGGAAAGACATTTCAGTCGCGCCTCTTTGTCGGTACCGGAAAATACAAGGACGGCCAGCAGACCGCCGCCGCTTTGGCAGCCAGCGGCGCCGAAGTTGTCACCGTTGCGGTTCGCCGTGTCAACCTCGACCGCAATAAAGAGTCGCTCCTTGATTTCATCGATCTCAAGAAGTACTTTCTGCTACCCAACACCGCTGGTTGCTTCACGGCCGACGATGCGATTCGCGTTGCGCGCCTCGGACGCGAAGTGGGGCTCAGCGATTGGGTAAAGATTGAGGTGATCGGCGACCAAAAAACTCTCTACCCGGATGTCGCCGCCACCATTGAAGCCACGCGTGTACTGGTAAAGGAAGGCTTCACGGTTCTCCCCTATACCTCTGATGATCCAGTGGTTGCACTTCGTCTTGTCGATGCCGGTGCGGCGGTGGTTATGCCCCTCGGCGCCCCCATCGGCAGCGGCCTCGGCATTCAGAACGTTGCCAACCTCCGCATCCTGCGCGAGCTCATTACATCCGTGCCGCTTATCGTAGATGCTGGCGTGGGCGTTCCTTCTGATGCAGCGCTTGCCCTGGAGCTTGGCTATGATGCGGTACTGATGAACACCGGAATCGCCGCGGCGGCTGACCCCGTGCTCATGGCCTCCGCCATGAAACATGGGGTCATTGCCGGGCGCGAAGGCTACCTTGCAGGACGCATGGCTCGCAAGCTCTACGCCACGGCCAGTTCACCTGTTGAAGGGATCTCCCGGTAGTGGCCTCTGCGGTTACGACGGCGGCCCCGGCGCGGGTCCGCACCGCTTCTCCTGCGCCGCCGCTGGGACACCAACGTCCGGCTTGGCTGCCTGCTTTTATTCCGGCCTTGGACGGGCTTCGCGGAATCGCAATTATTGCCGTTCTCCTTTACCATTGCCATCCCCGTCTTCAGGGCACATTCCTTGAGCGGTTCATCGTCTGGGGATGGAGCGGAGTTAGTCTCTTCTTTGTTCTCTCAGGATTCCTTATCACTGGAATCATCCTCGACACTGGCTCCTTACCGCGCTTCTATTCGAACTTCTATGCGCGTCGATTCCTACGCATCTGGCCGGTCTATTGGCTATTGCTCTTTCTGTATTACTTCTTTTTCCCGTTTCTGTTCAGTGGCTGCCGGTGGATGTTTCACGAGATCGCCCTTGCTCCATGGCCATCACTCCTGCTATTCGTCCAAAATCTCTGGCCCATCGCTCTTCCAGGTGCCATCGGCCCCACCTGGAGCCTGGCCATCGAGCAGCAGTTCTATCTTTTCTGGACGCCCATCGCGCGCCGCTTGCCGCCGCGTTGGCTACTCCTCGCCGCAGCGGTAATGCTGGCCACGTCTCCACTTCTGCGCCTCTGGGGTGGAAATCATTTCACTCCCACGCACACGCTGACTCATCTCGATGGTCTAGCCGTCGGGTCAATGATTGCCATTGCCCTGCGCGTGCTACCTTGGCCCCTGCAAGCGTGGACATGGGTCGCAAGAGCGGCGCTCGCCATTGGAGCTGCAGGCGTCGCGCTCATGCTGAACCACGGCTCGCCGATTACCGACACATTGCTCTCCATCGGCTTTGGTGGAATGTTGCTCACTGCTTTGCTTGGCCAGGCAGCTTTGCGACCGACCTTCTATTGCCGTGTTCTTACTCTTCGGCCCTTGCTGTTCGTTGGAAAGATTAGCTACGGACTCTATGTCACACACATCCTTGTGTTTTCCGTACTCGGAGGCTATGTAGACAAGCCTCTCGACCGCTTTGGGATGGCTGGCAATTTCGCAATCGTCGCCATCCGGCTGGTTGCCTCCATCTCCTTTGCCGCACTGATGTGGGTCCGCTTTGAAAAGCCTATCCTTAATCTAAAGCGATACTTTAACTTCCGCTAGCCAAGCTACAGCAAAAGAGCCATCAGGATTTCTGATGGCTCTTTTTTGCGCTTAACGCACTATCTCTTCGCTGACTCTGGTGACTGGGTAGGCTGCGGCCCGGCCTTTTCTGGCAAAAGATAGATCACTTCTCCAGGCTTCGCATAGCGCAGTTGTTCGCGCGCTTCCTTCTCAATTGCCTTGGGATCGCTCTTCAGCGCTTTTATCTCGGAATCCAGCCGCTGGTTTTCCACTTCCATCTTCTGCAAATCCAGCTGCAGCTTCTGGTATTCCGCTTTCTTCTGCCGGTACTTGAGCCAGCCGTTGTCTCCCAAAAAGGCGTGGGCACACATGCCGACTGCAAGCATCACAAGCACTGCGCTGGCCAGCAGCCTTCGCCACTGCACCAGCTTCTCTCCGACCTGTTGCAACCATCTCACCGGATACTCATTCCCTTCACAGAAACTAATCCACGACCCAATGCTTGGCGGCCACGCTCAGCTTTTCCAGATCCGACTCGCTCCGGGCTTCCGTGTACGCACGCACAACCGGCTCTGTACCACTCACCCGATAGCAGACCCAGGAGCCGTCATCAAGCACCAGTTTCAGTCCATCGGTCCGCACAATCTGCGAAACCTTACGACCGGCAAACTCAGACGGATTGGCCCCCAACTTCGTAGTGAACTTCGTTTTGGCTTCGTCAGTCAAGCGGAAGTTCTGTCTTTCGGGGTAGTACGAACCAACTTTGGCAAATAATTCTTTCAATTGCGCGCCCAGGCTCTTGCCCCGCTTCGCCACCATCTCGCAGAGCAGCAGCCCGGCAAGCACGCCATCTTTCTCTGGTACGTGGTGGCGGATCGTCAATCCTGCGCTCTCTTCGCCGCCGATCGCGATTTTGTCCTGCTTGATCAACTCTCCGATGTACTTGAAACCCACGGGTGTCTCGAACAGCTCGATCTTATGATGCTCCGCCACGGCGTTGATCAGGTTCGTGGTTGCCACGCTCTTGGCTACTCCGTTGCGCCAGCCACGTGTCTCCACCAGGTAGTCGAACAGAAGTGCAATTACGTAATTCGGAGAGATGTAGGTGCCGTCTTCATCGACAATGCCGAAACGATCTGCGTCGCCGTCACAGGCAATTCCTATCTTTGCCCCGGTCTCCTTCATCTTGTGCCGCAACTCGTCGAGCAATTCTCCATCTGGCTCCGGCGCATGTCCGCCAAACAACACATCGCGTGTGTCATGCACGACCGCGCACTCGATTCCCTCTTCGCCCAACACGATGTTGCTATACCCGCGCGAGGCACCCCACATCGGGTCAAACGCAATCTTGAGCCCTGCCGCACGGATCGCTTTGAAGTCCACAAGTTCCTTGATCCGCTTGAGGTAGTTTGCCTTCACATCGATTGGCTTGCGATGGGCCTTTTTCACTCCCGCCGGAGGCGCGCCTCCATCCTCGTCCGCCTTCACTACCGCTGCCTCAATCTGCCTGGTGACCTCAGGCAGCGCGGGAGCTCCATCCGGTGTCGAGAACTTGATCCCGTTGTACTCCGAAGGATTGTGCGACGCGGTGAAGTTGATTGCGCCATCCGCCTTCTGGCACATTACCTCCCATGCGATTGCCGGCGTGGGTGCGGGATCGGTAATTACCAGGGGAGTGATTCCGTAGCTCTCCAGGATCGTCGCTGCGATATCTACGAACGTCTCACCCATGTAGCGCGGGTCACGGCCCACGACCAGCTTGGGATCGGCCTTACCCGTGCTCACCACATAGCGCGCAATGCCCGTGACTGCGCGTTTGACGTTTGCAACCGTGAACTCATCTGCGACTATCGCACGCCATCCAGAGGTTCCAAACTTGATCTGAGTAGCCATCGTCTTTCTCTCCTGAAGATGATGAAATCCTTCACCACAACTCGTGCCGCCCACAATGAATGCCACACGTATCCTGTGAAAACAATCAAACCAAATTCTACCCTCTTCCGTTTCCATCTGTTGGGCTTGCGTCTGAGACCTGTCGTCGGTTAGCTTATCTCCTGTTTTCATCAAGGAAGCACGTAATGACCGACAAGCGACTTTTCTTATCCACGGCACCCACCCGCGATGAAGCCAGCAGCATTGCTACGGAGCTGGTCTCCCGGCATCTGGCCGCTTGCGTCAACATCCTTGGTCCGCTCTCTTCCGTGTACCAGTGGCAAGGTGAGGTCGAACGCTCCGAGGAATTTCTCCTGCTCATCAAGTCGACGGAAAACAATTCAGGGGCCATTCAGGATGCCATTCGCGAACTGCACTCATATCAGATTCCAGAGTTGATCGCATTCACCGTCGAGTCAGGACTGGAACCTTACCTTAACTGGATTGCCGCATCCGTTCGCAAGTAACGCCCGCGGAATTCAGGCCCGGGCGCGAACTGTAAGCCTCTCGTAGTCGAGCGTGTACGCACCCTCATCCAGCAGCGTCTTGCGCGAAACCTGTTCGAGGAACTCCCGCCGCAGAGTTTCCGTGAGATTTGCCATAGGTTGGCGCATGATCACTGTCTCCAGAAAATCCTGGTAGCGTTCCTTATGCTCAAAGCGCGGAACCACCGTATGTAACTTGGCTTCGCTCACATCAAAGCCCGCATCTTCCATCCGCTTCCGCGTGCTCGCCACATCCTCGAAATGCGGCCCTGTTTCAAATTCCTTCAGGTGATCGCAGAAGGGACTCAGTTTTGCAACGTCCCTTGCACGCCGCAGCGTCTTGGCCAGGTTTCCGATTCCCCCGAACTGCGCCACTAGCCAACCACCCGGCTTCAATGCGTTGCGCAACGAGCGAAACATCATCGAATGATCTGGAACCCAGTGAAAGACTGCATTGCTGAAGATTCCATCCACTAACGCCGGCAGGTCGAACTCCTGCAGGCTGGCATTTACAAACTCCACGCGAGTGCCAAACTTCGAAAGACGCTGCCGAGCCTGCTCCAGCATTCTGGGTGAGGAATCGAGTGCGACCACTATACCGTCAGGCAGTCGCACCAACAGTTCTTCGGTCAATCGACCGCTGCCGCAACCCGCATCCATCACGCGCTCATTCCCATCGAGTTTCAGCGTGCCCAAAACAGCCATGCCCCACTCAAACATCGGGTCGGAGAGATCGTCGTACGCCACTGCGTTCCAGTCCACCACACTCAACCTGTCTCTCCTTGATGCCGCATACTGCGCCTAAATCGCGGCCAGCGCCTGCTCCAAGTCCGCCAGAATATCTGCCACCTCTTCGATACCCACCGAGATGCGCACCATCCCGTCAGTCAGTCCGATCTTCGCGCGCCCCTCTGCGCCCACCGCTGCATGCGTCATAGAAGCAGGATGCGAAATCAGCGTCTCGACTCCGCCAAGCGATTCAGCCAGCGTGCAAACCTTCACTTGCTTCAGTAACTTACTTGCATTCTCAAGGGAGCCGGTTTCGAAGGTGATCATGGACCCGAAGCCTTTCATCTGGCGCTTTGCCAACTCGTGCTGCGGATGGTCCGCGAGACCGGGATAAAGAACCTTCTCCACCTTGGGATGCTTGTGGAGGTACTCGGCGACTACGCGTCCGTTCGCATCGTGCTGTCGCATGCGCACCGCCAGTGTCTTTACGCCACGCAGAATCAACCAACTCTCAAACGGCGACAAAATCCCACCGGAAGCCTTCTGCAAGAACCCTAGCGCCTCGGCCTGCTCGTCCGTCGAACAAACAATCACGCCACCCAATCCATCGCTGTGCCCGTTCAGAAACTTCGTCGTCGAATGCAACACCATATCTGCGCCCAACTCCAGCGGACGCTGGAAATATGGCGACATGAACGTGTTGTCCACGATGACCTCTTTGCCTTTGTCGTGCGCTAACTTGCTGATGGCTGCGATGTCGGTTAAATCCATCAGTGGATTCGTCGGCGTTTCCAAATACACGTAGCGTGTATTGTCCTGTATGGCTGCAGCAACGTTTCCCGGTTCTTTTGTATCGACATATGTGAATGTAATGCCAAACTTCGTCATTACCTGATTGAAGAATCTCAAACTCCCACCATACAGGTTGTCGCCTGCCACCACGTGGTCGCCTGACTTCATCATCTGGCAAAATGCGGTAACGGCAGCCATTCCACTGGCGAAGACGCGGGCAGCTACTCCGCCTTCCAGCGATGCAAGATTCGTCTCCAGCCGGTCGCGCGTGGGATTTGATACGCGCGCATACTCGTATCCCAGCCGAGGTTCGCCGATCCCATCCTGCTGGTAGGTGGAGGTTAAGTAGATCGGCACTCCCACTGAGCCAGTTAGGGTTTCGGGTTCCTGTCCATCATGGATTGCCCGGGTAGAAAATCCCTTGCGCTCTTGCGTCATCTTTGCCCCTAGTCTGAAACTTTCTGCGACTTTGGTTGAATCGCGCAGTTGTAGTTGAAAATATCCTTCGAAAGATAACGCTCCGCGGAATCAGGAATTAGCGTCACTACGAGCTTTCCTTTGCCCAGTCGCTTCGCCAATTCAATGGCCCCGCACACATTTGCTCCCGAGCTCGAACCGCCGAGGATACCCT
>Ga0302320_10011084_pt1 | contig 19155 bp, 18 predicted proteins | sample Bog_T0_3_FD_202130 | JGI IMG/M metagenome (GOLD analysis project Ga0302320, IMG submission 202130) | Peat permafrost microbial communities from Stordalen Mire near Abisko, Sweden - Bog_T0_3 | ecosystem: Environmental > Terrestrial > Soil > Wetlands > Peat | place: Sweden: Abisko, Stordalen Mire... | reverse complement strand
CTCGGCCATCGTATTCGACCTGCTCACTCGGCTCGCCAAGGAGAACGGCCAGGCGGTTGTCCTGGTCACCCACAACCCCGACATCGCCGGCCGGTGCGATTTCCGGCGACCCATGAGGGACGGGCTGTTCACGGAGTAATTCGGAATCCGCGCGTCATTAGCGAGGGATCTAATTCAGGGATGATCTGCCGTTTTATTAGAAATTTTGGTTTACAACAGAAAGATGGCATCCTTCCCTTGGCCGGATTTCCTGTCCAAAAATCCCATCCAGTGACCCAAGCCCATCTGTCTATCTCCAGCTGTTCCACGTCGCGGATTCATTCGGGAGTGTCATGACCCGGGAGGGGCAATCGGAGTCCTGACGACAACGGCGACATAAGGTTCATGTCGAAATTCTTCCCAAGATCCGTCAACCGGCTCCCCCTGCAGATCATCATCTACCTTTTCGTGGCTGCGGGAATGGCTACGGCGGGAATGACGTATTACATGACGCCCAAGTACGCGCGGGTGGGCTATGCCCCGGTTCAGCCGGTGCCCTACAGCCACGCGTTGCATGCAGGCCAGCTTGGGATCGACTGCAGGTACTGCCACAGCAATGTGGAAAAATCCGGCTTTGCGAATCTTCCGACGGCCCAGACCTGCATGAATTGCCACGGCCAGATCAAGACGACCAGCCCGCTGCTGGCCGTGGTCAGGCGCAGCTATGCAACGGGACAGCCCGTCCCCTGGGTCCAGATTCACCAAGTGCCTGATTTCGTGTATTTTAATCACTCGATCCACATCGCCCGCGGCGTGAGCTGCATCGAATGCCACGGTCCGATCAACACGATGGACACCGTCCGGCACGACAAGCCGCTAAGCATGGGTTTCTGCCTCGACTGCCACCGGGACCCTGCCCCGCATTTGAGGCCGCCCGGCCAGGTGACCAACCTCGATTGGAAGGCGCCCAGCGCCGCCGACCAGCTTGCGATGGGCAACAAGTTCGTCCACGACTGGAAGGTCAATCCGCCGCAGAGCTGCTCCGGCTGCCACCGATGAAGCGAAAGATCATCCATCCCGCTCCGTCCGAACGCGCCGTAAACGGCCCCCAGTACTGGCGCAGCCTTGGCGAACTCGCCGATTCGCCGGGATTTCGCAGCCACCTCGAGCGGGAATTTCCCGAGGGCGCATCGGGCATCGACGGGGTCGACCGGCGCCAGTTCCTGAAAATCATGGCGGCGTCCTTTGCGCTCGGAGGCGTCGGCCTCGCCGGCTGCCGCCGGCCGGAGTCGCACATCCTTCCCTTCGGCAAGTCGGTCGAAGGCTATGTTCCCGGGATGCCGCTCTACTACGCGACTGCGATGCCGCTGAGGAAGACGGGCCTGCCGCTTTTGGCCGAGACCCACGAGGGCCGCCCGACCAAGCTGGAGGGCAATCCCGTGTATGCGCCCAACGGAGGGTCGAGTTCCCTGCTGGCCCAGGCCTCGCTGCTCGACTTGTACGACCCGGACCGGGCGACGGCACACACCCGGAACGGCTCCGTCCTTGATTCCGCGGCGATCGCCGAAGTCCTCACCGGAATCGGCCGCACTTACGCCGGAGGCCGGGGCGCCGGGCTCGCCTTCCTGGCTGAAGAGTCCTCGTCGCCAACCCGCTTCCGGCTGGTTCAGGGGCTGCGGCGCAAGCTGCCGCAGGCCGTCTGGTCGGAGTACGAGCCGGTGAGCGACGAACCGGCGGCGGAGGCCGCCCGCGCCGCATTCGGCCGGTCCGCGAAGCCCGTTTACCGGTTCGCCAGGGCGAAGCGGATCGTTTCGATCGACGCGGACTTCCTCCATGCTGAGGCGGGGAGCCTCACGCACGCCCGCGACTTTGCGGCGGGCCGGCGCGTCACGAACAAGGACGATTCGATGAACCGCCTGTACGTGGCGGAAAGCGCCTTCACGCTCACCGGGAGCATGGCGGACCACCGCTGGCGGCTGGCCAGCGGCCACATGCTCGCCTTTGCAGGGGCCCTCGCATTGCGGATCACCGGAGACGAATCCTACGGGGCCCTCGCGCGGCAGCTCGACGTCAAGGAAGGATGGATCGAGGAATGCGCCGCCGACCTGATGGCGAACAAGGGCGAGTGCCTGGTCCTGGCCGGCTCGCACCTGCCGGCCGCGGTGCATTCGATCGCCTACGCGATCAATGCGGCCCTGGGCAACATCGGCAGCACTGTCGATCTGGTGGAAGTGCCCGAGAGCCGCGCGGTCCCGATCTCCGATCTGGCTGCGCGGATCAAGGCCGGCTCGGTCCGGACCCTGGTCATCCTCGGCGGAAACCCGGCCTACAACGCTCCCGCGGACCTGGGCTGGGCCGCATTGCAGCGCTCGGTTGCGGAAGTCGTGCGCTTTGGATCCCATGTCGATGAGACATCGGCCCTAGCCGGGACGCATGTCGCCGCCGCGCACTACCTGGAATCGTGGGGCGATGCCCGGACCCTCGACGGAACGATCTTGCCGATCCAGCCGATGATCCTGCCCCTTTTCGGCGGCCTTACCGAGATCGAGGTCATCGCCCGGATCGCGGGCGAGACGGTTTCCGACCCGCGCACCCTGGTCTACTCGACGATCACGGCCATTGCCGGGGGAAACCCGGAGGCTTCGTTCCGGCGCTTCCTGCATGACGGCCTCCTCGCTGACTCGGCCTATCCCAAAGTCTCGGGTGACTTCGACGGCTCTGGGCTAGGCCGCCTGGTCGCCCAGGCGCCAGCCCCGGCCATACTGGGAAGGGATTCCCTCGAGGTGCGCTTTGTCGCGGATCACAAGGTCGACGACGGCCGGTTTGCGAACAACGGATGGCTTCAGGAATGCCCCGACCCGATCACCAAGATCGCCTGGGACAATGCCATCCTGGTGAGCCCGAAGCTGGGCAAGGCCCTCGGAATCGCCTCCAAGGGGTCCGTCCTGCAGGTCGCCCGGGACGAGACAAACCAGTTTGAAAAAGGCAGGGAGATGGCGCACGTCGGCGAGGTGACACTGGGCGGAAGGAAGCTCCGCGGTCCGCTGCACATCCAGCCGGGTCTTTCGGACTATACGATCGTCCTTCCCTTGGGGCATGGACGAATGGTCTCCGGCCGGGTGGGCCAGGGCGTCGGCTTCAGCGCCTACGCCATCCGCTCGTCGAGCGCGCCCCACTTTGCGGCCGGGGCCACCCTTGCCGTGACGGGCGAGCGCGTCGTCCTGGCGGACCTCCAGGAGCACTGGTCGATGGAGGGCCGGGACATCGTCCGGGAGGCCAACGTCGACGAGTACCACGAGAAGCCCGATTTCGTCAAAGAGGTCGGCATGGAGGCCGAGACGCCGTCCACGATCGGCGAGGAAGGCGAGCAGATGACGCCCGCGCAGCGGGCGAGCGAGATTCCAAGGGGGAACTCGCTTTACCAGACGCCGAAGTTTGACGGCGTGCACCAGTGGGGCATGAGCATCGACCTGAACACGTGCATCGGGTGCAACGCGTGCGTCGTGGCCTGCCAGGCGGAGAACAACATCCCGATCGTCGGGAAGGACCAGGCGGCCCGCGGCCGCGTCATGCACTGGATCCGGCTCGACCGCTACTATTCGGACGGCCGGCTCGACGGCGCGGCCTTCGGCGGCGATGGCAACCGCGAGATCCCGGAGGATCCCCAGGTCTCGCTCCAGCCCGTCGCCTGCATGCAGTGCGAGCTGGCGCCCTGCGAGATGGTCTGCCCGGTCAACGCGACCGTGCACGACGATGAGGGGCTCAACGTCATGGCCTACAACCGGTGCGTCGGCACCCGTTACTGCGCGAACAACTGCCCGTACAAGGTGAGGCGGTTTAATTTCTTCGACTGGAATGAGCGCCGGCTCGACAGCCTGTACATGGGCCCGCTTGGGGCCCAGGGCATGCCGGAGCTGGTCAAGATGGCCAAGAATCCGGAGGTCACAATCCGGATGCGCGGCGTCATGGAGAAATGCACCTATTGCGTCCAGCGGGTCGAGAACGGGAAGATCCGCTGGAAGGTGAAGGCCTCCCAGGACGGACATCCCGGCGAGGTGGCGGTCCCCGACGGGACGATCAAGACCGCCTGCCAGCAGGTGTGCCCGGCGGAGGCGATCGTCTTCGGGAACATCCTGGATCCGAACAGCGCGGTCTCGCAGGCCAAGGCCAGGTCGCAGGACTACTCGCTGCTCGGATACCTCAACACCCGGCCGCGCACGACCTACCTCGCCCGCCTGCGAAACCCGAATCCCCGAATGCCTGACTACCAGGCGCTGCCGCTGAGCCGGCGCGAGCGCAACACGAAGACCCATCCGGGCGTCGCCGCGCAAAACGGAGGGACGGCCTGATGTCCGACCACGGCGAGCAGGCTTTTGCAGGACCGGCGATCCTCCAGGAGGTGAATCCGGCGGTGCTGCCGCGTCCGGCCCTGGTCGCCAACAACCGCGACTTCGCATGGATCACGAACAAGATCTGCGGCATCGTCGAGGGCGGGACGCCGGCGTGGTGGTGGTGGTGCTTCGGCGTGGCGTGCTTCATAGCCAGCTTCACGGTCGCCGGGATCATCTATGTGGTTTCGACCGGAGTCGGCGTGTGGGGGCACCGGACTCCGATCAACTGGAGCTGGCCTATCGTCGATTTCGTCTTCTGGATCGGTATCGGGCACGCCGGGACGCTCATCTCGGCCATCCTTTGCCTCCTGCGGCAGAAGTGGCGCACCTCGATCAACCGCTCGGCCGAGGCCATGACGATCTTCGCCGTCGTCTGCGCGGGCATCTTCCCTGTGTTCCACGTAGGCCGCGTCTGGTACGCCTGGTTCCTGTTCCCGATCCCGACCTACAACGGCATCTGGCCGCAATTCCGCTCCCCGCTCGAGTGGGACGTGTTCGCCGTTTCGACGTACGGCATGGTGTCGGTGATGTTCTGGTACGTGGGCATGATCCCCGACCTTGCGACCCTGCGCGACCGCTTCGGTGCCGCAGGGCGCGTGATACGGGCCCGCATTTACGGCTTCTTCGCGATGGGCTGGCGCGGCTCGGCGCGCGCCTGGAGCAACTACGAGATGGCCTACCTGATCCTGGCCGGAATAGCGACCCCGCTGGTCCTTTCCGTCCACACGATCGTGTCCTTCGACTTTGCGGTTTCGCTGATCCCCGGGTGGCACACGACGATCTTCCCCCCATACTTCGTCGCCGGGGCGATCTTTTCCGGGTTTGGCATGGTGCTGACACTCATGCTGCCGCTGCGGGCGCTCTACAAGCTCGAGGATCTGATCACTCAGTACCACATCGACTGCATCTGCAAGATCACCCTGGCGACGGGCACGATGGTCGGCTACGCGTACGCGATGGAGTTCTTCATCGCCTGGTACGGGGCGAACCCCTACGAGGGCTTCACCTTCATCAACCGGGCCTTCGGTCCCTATGCGTGGGCCTACTGGATCATGATCACGTGCAACGTGATCACGCCGCAGCTCTTCTGGTTCAAGGCCGTCCGCCGGAATACGACGTTCGTCTGGGTGCTGTCGATCTTCGTCAACGTCGGCATGTGGTTCGAGCGGTTCGTCATCATCTGCACGTCGCTCGCCCGCGATTTCCTGCCATCGAGCTGGGGCTACCTGAGCCCGACCGTCGTCGATATCTTCACCTTCTTCGGCACCTTCGGGGTGTTCTCGGTGCTCTTCCTTCTTTTCATCCGCTTCCTTCCCCTGATGGCGATGGCCGAGATCAAGGCCGTCACGCCCCAGGCCGACCCGCACTCCGGCGGGTCCCACTCCCATGGCTGAGCAACCCTACGGCCTGATCGCAAGGTTCGAGTCCCCCGGCGCCCTTTACCGCGCGGCGGAGCGGGTGCGCGACGCCGGATACAATCGGTGGGACTGCATGAGTCCGATGCCGATCCACGGCCTCGACAACGCGATGGGCGTGAAGCGCTCGATCGTCCCGCGCTTCTCCCTGGCCGGCGGCATCACCGGGTTCTGCACGGGCATGTCGATGATCTGGTATATGAACGCGTTTGACTACAAGCTGACGGTCGGCGGCAAGCCGCTCTTCAGCCCGCTTTTCGCGTTTCCGGTTTCGTACGAGCTGACGATCCTCTTCACGGCGATCGCGACGATCTGCGGGATGTTCTTCCTGAACGGGCTGACCAAGCTTTACCACCCGGTGCTCAAGTACGAGAACATCCGGCGCGCCACCGACGACGGCTTCTTCATCGTGATCGAGGCGGGCGATCCCCGCTACCGCGCGGCCGAGACGCGCGCCTTCCTGGTCGAGGCGGGCGGGCTCGACGTGACGGAACTGGAGGCCTGAACGCACCATGCGCACGGTCTACCTCGCCACCGCCTTCCTGGTCGTCCTGACCCTCTCGATCCTCGGGTTCAGGGGCTCGACCTTCACGAGCCCGCCCTTCGACGTGTTTCCCGACGGGCTGTTCCCCGGGATGAAGCACCAGCCCAAGCTCAAGCCCCAGGGGGCGAGCGCCTTCTTTGCCGACGGGCGCGCCGACCGGCCCCCGCCGCCCGGCACGGTGCCCCAAAGCCAGCCCCTGCGCGGCGATGACGCCCTGTACCTCGGAAGGAATCCGGACGGAACCTGGGTGAGGGGATTCCCTGCGGCGATCAGGATCGACATGGGACTTCTCGAGCGGGGCCGGGACCGCTACGGGATCTACTGCGCTCCCTGCCACGGCGCCGTCGGCGACGGCAACGGGATCACCAAGCGCTACGGGATGGGCGCGACGCCGAGCTATCACGACGACCGGATCCGGCAGATGGCCGAGGGGGAGATCTTCAACGTCATCACGAACGGAAAGGCGCCGGTCTTCAACATGAGCCCCTATGCCGACAAGCTGGAACCCCGCGACCGCTGGGCCGTTGTCGCCTATGTTCGCGCCCTGCAGCGCGCGCAGACGGGCTCGATCGACGATGTTCCCAGGGAGCACAAACCGGAGCTCGGCATCAAATGAGCAACACCCCCATTGCCATGACTTCGGACGGCGCGGCCGCCCCGTTCCCCGCCTCCTCGGCGCCTGCCGTCGCCCCGGGCCGGGCGCTCGGGATTGGAATCGCCGGAACCGCTGTCACGGCGCTCGGACTCCTCTTTTCGCCGGCCCACGTGGTCGCTACGGGCTGGCTCGTCGGGTTGTCATTCTGGACGGCGATGGCGATCGGCATGCTTCTGCTCGTCCTGATCCACCACATCTTCGACGCGATGTGGTCGACGGTGCTCCGGCGGCAGTTCGAGCACGGGCTGGCGGCGTTCAAGTGGCTCGCGCTCCTTTTCCTGCCGCTGGTGATCGCCTCATGGGTTGGCCCCCGCGACATCGTTTGGTCCTGGATGAATCCGGCGCACCTGATGGCCGGGGAGGGGAAGACCGTTGGCGCGGACATCATCTACGCGAAGAAGGCGGCCTTCCTCAACATCGACGCCTTCACCGTCGGCACCGCCGCGTTCTTCGGCGTCTGGATCTGGCTTTCGGCGCGCCTGAGGAAGGCGTCCTTCTCCCAGGACGCGGACGGCGACACGAAATGGACCACGATGAACCGCTTCACGGCGGGGATGGGCCTTCCGCTGACCGGGCTCACGCTCACCTTCGCCGCAATCTACTGGATCAAGAGCCTGGAGTACCACTGGTTCTCAACCATGTTCGGGGTGTGGTTCTTCGCCAACTGCATGCGCGGCGCCTACTCGCTCGGGGTCCTCATCATGCTGTGGCTTTGGAACCGCGGCGACTACAAGGGCATCCTGAACCAGGACCACTGGCACAGCATCGGCAAGATGATGCTGGCCTTCACCGTCTTCTGGGGGTACATCGCCTTCTCGCAGTACTTCCTCATCTGGAACGCCAACGTGCCTGAGGAGACCTTCTGGTATAATTTGCGCGAATACGGCGATTGGTGGGGCGTCGGGATGGTGCTCGTCTTCGGGCACTTCCTGGTCCCGTTCCTGGCCCTCCTTTCCTACCGCTACAAGGTGAACCGCGGACCGATCGCGCGGATCGCGGTCTGGATCCTCGCCGTGATCTTCGTCGACCTGTGCTGGAACATCCTTCCGGCGATCAAGGACCCCCAGGGCCATCCGGTCCCCTTCCTCTCGGCCGGCCTCCTCTGGGCGGCGACGGCCACCGTCGGGGTCGGAGGGGTCTGCGTCTGGGCCTACCTGCGCAGCTTTGCGACCGCCCGGCTCATTCCCATCCGCGATCCGAGGATCGCCGAAAGCCTGATGCACCATGAGTGACGCGCCGTCCCATGCGCCGAGGCCCGTGTCGCCGCTCGCAATCGTTGCGGCGCTGGCGGGCTTCAGCCTGTTCCTTGTGATCGTGCGGCTGGTGTACGTGCGCGATCTGCCGCCCGCGCCGCAGAACCAGGCCGCGGAGAAGCTGACGGCCGACCTGGCCTGGAAGGCGACCCCGGTCGCCCGCAGGGCCTACCTCGACGAATTGCGGGAAAAGCAGGCGAAGCAGGCGGCCTCCTATGCATGGATCGATCGCGGCAAGGGCGTCGTGCAGATTCCGATCGACCGGGCAATGGAGCTGATTGTCCGCGACGACGCGGCAAGATCCGCGGGCCACGCCGGTCCGTCCTCGCCATGATTCCCGCCGCGACGCATCCCCTGGCCGGGCCGCCGGCGTCGGCCCAGCCGGATTCCGATAGGGGTCCTGGCCGCTGCGTCCTTCTTTTCATGCTCGGGTCGGGCATGCTCTGGCTCGTTCTTTCGGCCGTCCTGGCGCTCATCTCATCGATCCAGGTGCACAGCCCGCAATACCTGTCCGACCTCGAGTTTCTGACCCATGGCCGGGCGCAGGCGCTGGCGGAGACGGCCTTCGTCTACGGCTGGATCGGCAATTGCGGCCCGGCGCTTGCCCTGTGGATCCTGTGCCGGCTGGCCGGCGAGCCGCTGCGCCCCTCAAGATGGGCCGGCACCGGCGCCTTCTTCTGGAATCTTGGCGTTGCAATCGGATTGGCCGGAATCGCATTCGGCGGGGTGACCGCAATTCCGATGCTCGAACTGCCGCGCTACGTGCAGCCGCTCCTCTTTGCCTCCTACGCCGCCGTGGCCCTCGCGGGCGTCACCGCATGGACAGGGCGCCGGCGCGAGGTCATGTTTGCCTCGCACTGGTATGCCGTGGCGGCCCTGTTTCTCTTCCCGTGGCTGTTCTCGGTCGCCCAGGTCATGCTGCTTTGGTTTCCCGTCCGCGGCGTCCTGCAGGCGGTCGTGGCCGGCTGGTTTGCCCAGGGCCTTTGGACCCTGTGGATTGCCCCGCTGGCCCTCGCCGGCGCCTATTACGTTGTGCCGCGGGTATCCGGCAAGGTCCTGCCAGCCTACGACACCGCCGCCCTCGGATTCTGGTGCCTGCTCGTTCTCGGAGCCTGGACCGGCGGGCGCCACCTGATCGGAGGCCCGGCGCCCGCGTGGATAGCGACGGTGGCGATCGGGGCCTCAGTCATCCTCCTTTTTCACTATATTGTCGTCTTCACTAACCTGCGCCCCGGATTCGCTGGGGGGGCGACTTCACTGCGCTTCATCGCATTCGGCGTGGCGGCGTATGTGCTGGGCGGCCTAGTGGACGGGGTCACGGCGATCAGGGGCGTCGCCGTCCTGACCCAGTTCACCCATTTTGACGAGGCCCAGAGGCAGTTCGCGCTCCACGGCGCGGCCACGATGATGCTCTTTGGGACGCTTTATTTCGCGCTGCCCAGGATTGCGGGCCGCCCCTGGGCCTCCCGCGGGCTGGTGAGGGGCCACTTCGCCTTGTACGCCCTCGGGATCCTGCTGCTCGCCTTTTGCCTGGGAACGGCGGGCTGGATTCAGGGTTCCGCTTTGAACGACCCCAAGACGGCGTTTGCCGACATCGCTATCCTGACCCGGGGCTGGCTCCTGGGCGCCACGGCGGCGCAGACCCTGCTTCTGGCGGCGGACATTTTCCTCGCGGTGAACTTCTTCACAACGCTCGCCTGCGCTCCGCAAGGCGGGGACAAGGAGGGCGCGCCATGAAGAGCGGCCCGCTTTTCTTCCTGGGCCTGGCGGCCGCGTTCGGATTTTCGTTCGCCGGCATCGTCATCGGGTCCAATGCGCAGCTCGGGCGCCAGGCGCCGTTCTACGACGACAGCGAGGGCGTGTCGTTTCCGGCCCGGTTGCCGGGGAGCGCCGCCGCGGGGCAGCTTGCCTACAGGGACCTGGGTTGCGCATCCTGCCACACGCAGCAGGTGCGCAGGGCGGGCTTCGGCTCCGACGTCGATCGGGGCTGGGGAGACCGCCAGAGCGTGGCGCGCGATTACATCTACCAGACCCATGTCCAGCTGGGGTGGTCGCGGACCGGCCCGGATCTCACCAATATCGCCGGCCGCAAGCCGTCCGCTCCGGATGCAGGCGACCTGATGCGGCTTCTCTACGGAGGGCAGGGGGCCATGCCGGCCTATTCATTCCTTTTCGAGGATCGGAAGATCGTCGGACAGGTGTCGGACGACGCGCTGAGGCTGGCGGGCCGGCTTGAGCCGGCGCCCGGCCGCCAGATCGTGCCGACCGACAGGGCCCGCGAGCTGGTCGACTATCTTCTGAGCTTGAACACGACGTATGACTACCCGGAGGCGCAACCGGCTCCCGCGGTGCATCCGGCTCCAGAGGCTCATCCGGCTCCAGTGGCTCATCCGGCCCCGGCGGCGGGCGGGGAGGCTAAGAAATGAGCGCGCCCGAGAACCAGGACCCCCGCTTTGACAAGGCGGCCTTTGGCGACGACCAGCTTGTGGACGCGCACGAGAAGGCGCTCGCGCCCGCCTCCGACGACCATGCGCATTACAAGCTCGGCCCCCTGCTCCTTCTCTTCGCATTGAGCGGCTGCGTGCTCTACTCGGCGATGTACGTTATCCATTATTCGGGTCATTTCAGCCCGCTGATCTTCGACGAGAACGCCGTGCCCTCGTCCTCGACAGCCGTCGTCAAGGTCGATCCGATAGCCCAAGGGAAGAGACTCTTCAATTCGGCGGGGGCGTGCTTCACCTGCCACCAGCCGACGGGCCAGGGCATCCCCGGCACCTATCCGCCGCTCGCCGGATCGGAATGGGTGAACGGCCCCGATGAGCGGATCATCCGCATTCTCCTTTACGGCCTGACAGGCCCCCTGCAGGTCAAGGGCACGGCGTTCCCCGGCGCGGCCCCCATGCCTTCCTTCGGCCCGGCCGGCTTCAATTGGAGCGACGAGAAGATCGCCGCGGTTCTCAGCTACGTCCGCCAGGAGTGGGGCAACAAGGCCCTTGCGGTCGACGCCGCCAAGGTGGCCCAGATCCGCCAGCAGGTCGGCGAACGAAAGGCGTGGACGCAGGACGAGCTGCTTCAGGTCAAGTGACGGCGGCGATTTCGGCGCCGCCGACTATGCGCCGAGGCGCCTGCCGGGGACGAGGTGGTTCAGGACGTAGTCCCGGACCGCGTCGGGAAGCGGGGTGACCGGGCGGGAGTAGCCCGTGGAGCGCAGCTTGGAGATGTCGGCCTGGGTGAAGTACTGGTACTTCTCGCGCAGGATCCCGGGCATGTCGACGAAGTCGATCCTGGGCTCGAGATTGAGCGCGGCAAAAATCGGGTTCACGAGTTCGAGCCAGGTGTGGGCCTCGCCGGATCCGATGTTGTACAGGCCGGCCGCGGAGGGCGCGGTTTCCGCGAAATGGAGCGTCATCTCAACGGCGTCCTTGATATAGAGAAAATCGCGCTTCTGCTCGCCGTCCCGGTAATCCGGGCGATGGCTCCTGAAGAGCTTCACGCGACCGGTCGCCTGGATCTGCTGGCAGGCCTTGTGGACAAGGGAGCGCATGTCCCCCTTGTGGTCCTCGTTGGGACCGAAGACATTGAAGTACTTGAGGCCGACAATCCGGCCGAGCCAGCCCTGGTCCCGGGCATGGATGTCGAAATCCTGCTTCGAGCGGCCGTAGAGGTTCAGCGGCTTGAGCCGTTCGAGGTCCCCATCCTTGTCGTCCATTCCGGCGGAGCCGTCGCCGTAGGTGGCGGCCGAGGAGGCGTAGATGAAGCGGGCATTTCGGGAGAGGGCCCAGGAGGCGAGGAGGCGGGTATACTCAAAATTGATGTCCCCGAGGTACGCGGCGTTGTCCTCGGTCGTCGAGGAGCACGCTCCCAGGTGGAAGACGGCGGAAAAAGCCCCGAAGGCCCCGGGGTCCGATTCGATCCGGGCCCGGAACAGGTCTGCCTCGACGAAATCGGCAAAGCGCAGCGCGGCGAGATTCTGCCGCTTGACGCCGGCGTTGGCTCCAAGGGGCACCGACTCCCGCCAGAGCTTGCCATCCTCAAGAAAATCGGTGGCGACGATGTCGGCGAGACCGCGCCGGTTCAGCGCCCAGACGACCGCGCTGCCTATGAAGCCGGCCCCGCCGGTGACGAGGATTCGGCCTTCGAGCGCCTTCACGCCTGGGAAAGCTCCTCGGACCGGGCCTTGGCCGCAAGGACGGCCCTTCGGATGAGGCCCCGGAAATCACCCGCGGAGAGGCACTGCAATCCGGCGAAGGTGGTGCCGTTTGGCGAAGTGACCTCGTCGCGCAGCTTCTCGGGCGATTTGGCATCCCGTTCAAGCAGCCTGGCCGCGCCGAGCAGCGTTTCGCGGGCGAGCGAATCGGCGGCATCGGGTGCGAGACCCGCGGCGATTCCGGCGTCCCGCAGGGCCGCGGCGAATTCGAAGACGTAGGCCGGCCCGCTGCCGCTCAATCCCGTGACGGCGTCCAGCTGCGCCTCGGGGAGCTCGACTGCGCGGCCGAGGGCGCCGAGGACCGTGCCGACGATGGCGCGATCCGCCGGGGCGAGTTCGCGCATGGGGCACCACGCTGTGATTCCCGCTCCGATGCGCCCCGGCGTATTGGGCATGCACCGGACGATGTTGCGGGCCTTGGGAAACGACTCGGCCAGCCGGGCGAGGCGCTTGCCCGCCAGGATTGAGATGACCAGCCGGCCGGAGGTCGCCTCCGCCAGCCTGGGATCGGCCGAGGCGAGGTTCTGGGGCTTGAAGGCGACGACGACCGCGTCCGCTCCGGACACCAGTTCGTCGATCGTGCCGGCAAGGCGTATGCCGGTGCGCGCGGCGAGGGCGGCGCCGGTCGGATCGGGGCCACAGATGGCGGCCATGTCGCCCGCAGCGACCGAGCGTTTGGCGAGGAGGCCGTCCACCATCGCGGAGGCCATTGTGCCGGCGCCAAGGAATGAGAGCCGAATCATGGAGTGAGGGGTTCCAGCCTGGCGAGGGCCTCCGCCTTCGTGTCATCGAGCGGGCTCTGCTTCTCGAGCGGATGGCGGATGATGGCGCTCGCGCCGCCGTCGGGCCTGTCCACCACGATTATCTCCCCCCCGAGGTTGCGCAGGGCGTGGCGGGCGACCGTGAGCCCCATGCCGACCCCCACCGTGTGCTTTGTGCTGACAAATGGCTCAAAGAGCTGGTCTCTGACCTCGGGCAGGATGCCGTGGCCCCGGTCGTCCACGCGGATCTCGGCGAACATGCCCAATTCCTCGAGGTCGAGGAGCCTCGTCTTGATCGAGATCGGCCGCTGGGAGTCCTCAGCCCCGTCGTACGCCTCCCAGGCGTTGATGAGAATCTTCGAAAGCACGTCCTCGATCATCTCGACGTTCGTCTCGATCGGCAGGTCGCCGAGCGGGTTGTCGACCGCCACAACCATCGAGGTCTTGCAATGCCGGTTGAACCGCTCCACGCCCTCGCGGATGGCTGCGGCAAGCGCGGCCTTGGCGACCGGGGGGCGGGCCTTGATTTCGAGGGAGCTCAGCTGGCGGATGATGGCGACGATCCTGTGCAGGGCGGTGTCGATGTGCTGGACGCTGTTCCGGACCTGGGCCGGCTTGTCGAAGGAGACCTTGATCAGGTCGAGGTAGCCGATGGCAACGCCGAGCAGGTTGTTCAGGTTGTGGGCGATGCCCTGGGTGACGGCGCCGATCGTCGCGGCTCGGCGCGCCTCCTCGAGGCGGCGCTGGAGGTCGACCATCTCCCGGTTGATCGCCACGAACCGCAGCTGCGTCTGCACGCGGGCGAGGGTCTCGTCCAGGTCGATCGGTTTCGTGATGTAGTCGACAGCCCCGACGCCGAGGCCCTCGAGCTTGCTCTCCTTTGTCGTGCTCGCCGTTATGAAAATCACGGGTATTGCGCGCGTTTCCTCGCTGGCCTGGAGCTGCTGGCAGACCTCGATCCCGTTCATGTCGGGCATCATGACGTCGAGCAGGATGAGGTCGGGCTTGACCCGGGCGATCATTTTCAGCCCGTCCATGCCGTTGCTTGCTGCGATTACCTCCAGGTTCTCGCGCTCAAGCTTTCGCTTGAGAAGCTGCACATTTATCGGCTGGTCGTCGATGACCAGGATTTTCGGGATGGGCATTCGCGGGATTCTGGCGGGTGTTAAACGGCGCGGAGGTCTTGTCCCACGATGAGGAGCGGCGGAGGCCGGGGCAAGGCTGGAGCGGAGCCCAGCCCGGACATTCCACGTGTTCGGGAAATGTTCGGGCTTGTCAGCGCGGCGCAGCCGACAGCCTGTGGGCCTTCAAGGTGTTCCTCATGAGCATCGCCACGGTCATGGGGCCGACGCCGCCGGGCACCGGGGTGATTTTCGATGCAAGGGGGGAAACGGACGGGAAATGGACGTCGCCCGTGAGTCGGTATCCAGTCCTCCGGGTCGGGTCGGCGACCCGGTTTATCCCGACATCGATGATCACCGCGCCCGGCTTGACCATGGCGCCGGTGACGAACTCCGGCCGGCCAATCGCGGCGATCAGGACGTCGGCCTGGCGCGTGATGCCGGAGAGATCAACGGTCGCCGAGTGGCACACCGTCACGGTGCCGTTCGCCCCGGGCCTCTTCTGCATCGCGAGGAGCGCCACCGGCTTGCCGACCAGGAGGGAGCGCCCGAGGACGACGACGTGCCTGCCCTGGAGGCTGACGCCGCTGCGCGACAGAAGCTCCATGACTCCGGCCGGCGTGCAGGAGACCAGGCCGGTGTCGTCCTCCTGCCCGATCTTGCCGAGATTGACAGGGTTCAGGCCGTCCACGTCCTTCTGCGGCAGGATGCGCTGGAAGATTGCCCTTTCATCGATGGGCGGGGGCAGGGGCGATTGCACGAGGATTCCATCGACTTCCGGATCGGCGTTCAGCCGGTCGACAATGGCCTCGAGCTCGCGCTGGCTTATCGAGGCCGGCGGGAGGATCACCCGACTCGTGATTCCGATCTCGGCGGCGGTCTTCTCCTTCTTCTTCACGTAGGAGACCGAAGCCGGATCCTCGCCGACCCGGATCAGGGCGATGCAGGGCCTCCGGCCGCGGATATCCGCGACCTCCGCCTTGAGTTCCGCCGTAATCTCCGCGGCGATGCGGTTGCCGTCGATCAGCTCCATCTCCTCACTTGAGTTGCAGGCTTTCGACCACAACCACGATGTCCTTTGTGTCCGGGACGGGCTTTACCGCTCCGTAGACCGAGACGTCGTGGTCGATGTACTTGTCGAGCTGCTCGGTGAGGAGAAGCCGGCCGACATCAAGATAGGCGATGCGGGCGCCCGCGGAGTCGTTCAGCTGCCAATCGTACGGGCGCTGCGGGGCGAAGAAGCTCTTGCTCGACACGAAACGGCCCTCGAAGGTCCGGGTTACAATCCCGGACCCTTGGGCTGCGGCGCCTTCATCGGCCGGCTTGCCCGCAGCCGTCGTCGGCGGCCCGGAAACCGGCGCGGGTGCGGCTGGCAGCGCAGGCGCCTCCGTGAGGGCGCCGGCCGCCCCGGTCCCCGGTAGTCCCGGCGGCTGGGCGGGGCCGGCCGCCGCCAGGGGCCCGGGGTGGATATAGCCGACAAGCGATTTTTCCAGGCGGATCTGGGTCCATTTTCCGCGCAGGCCGGTGATGATGATCCGGTCGCCCTTCTGGGCGATTGCCAGGACGCCGGAGTCCTCCTTCGGCGCGAGGTATAGGGAGCTTCCCGGAATCACATCGAGGGCCTTGTTCAGGTTCTTGTTCTCGACGTACGCCTCGAACGGCCCGGGAACGCTCACTGCCACCCATCCTGCGGGCGGGGCGGCGACGTCTGCGGCCGCCTGGACGGGCTCCGTTCCGGCGCCAAGGAATGTGATCGCCGGCGCCGACGGATCGGGCTGGGTCTGCACCGCGGTCGTCCCGGCAAGCGGTGCGGCGCTCGCCGAGGATGCGGCAAAAAGAAGGGCCGGCTGCAAAAGGCGGCTGAATGATTTCATCGTTGATCGTAGGTGTTTGAGGACTCCGCAACAGCCTCGGCGCGCGGCGTCCTGGGAGAATGAAACAATGCTTCGATCTCTTTCGTAGAGAGTTGCTTCCCTCCGCGCAACGGGATTCCCTGCAGGCGCACGGCGCCGATCTGGTAGCGGCGGAGCCGGCGCACGTCGTAGCGCAGCAGCGTGAAAAGCTGCCGGATTTCGCGCTTCTTGCCGTGGTGCATGTGCACGTCGAGATCGCGAGACAGGCCCGCGGGCCCCGGATTGACAAGGGCCGCCCGCTCCACCTTCAGGCGCTCGCCCTCGACGACGATTCCCCTGACGAGGCGGGGAAGCTGGTCCGCCGGAAAATCGTCCTTCAAGCTCACATGGTAGCGCTTCACGACCCGGTTTGACGGATGCATCAGCCGGTTGGCCAGTTCGCCGTCCGTCGTCAGGATCACCAGGCCCTCGCTTTCCTTGTCGAGCCGGCCCGCGCAAAAGAACCGCAACCGGGCCAATTCTCGGGGAATGAGCTCGAGGATTGTCCGCGGATTGTGGGGATCGTCGTTCGAGCAGACGAGGCCCCGGGGTTTGTTGACGGCGAGCGTGACTCTCGGCTGCGGGGCGCTTCGCACGGGCTTTCCGCTGACAACCACCTTGTCCGTCCCCGGCGTGACCTTCTGGCCGGGCACGGCCTTGGCGCCGTTCACCCAGACCTCCCCCTGCGCAATGAGCGCCTCGGCCGCCCTGCGCGAGCACACCCCCGCCTCGGCAATGAACTTCTGCACGCGAACGGCGGTTTCCATGGCGGCCATGGGACATGGAACCGAAAACCGGCGCCTGCTGCAAGCTCGTGGAGGCCATCACCCGCGGAGGCAGCCTGCTAGCGGCGTTATTGACCTGGGGCGGCAGGAGTGTCTCTTTCAGTCTCTTTCCCAACCATGCTCACCTTCAATTCCCGGACGGCCCTGGTAACCGGCGCAGGCCGCGGCATCGGCAAGGCCATCGCGGAGACGCTCGCCCGGCAGGGCGTGACGGTCATCTGCGTTTCGAAGTCAGCCGACTCCTGCGGCGCCACGGCCGCGGCGATCGCGGGTTCCGGAGGCAAGGCCAGGGCGATGGCGGTCGATGTGGCCGACGGCGCGGCGATAGCCCGTGCGGCCGAACTTCTTCTGGCCGAGTTTCCGGCGATCGACATCCTGGTGAACAACGCCGGAATCACGCGCGACGGGCTTCTTTTCCGAATGAGCGATGCCGACTGGAACGACGTGATCGCCACGAATCTGACAAGTTGCTTTCATTGGACAAAATTGCTTGCAAGGCCGATGACGCGCGCGCGCTGGGGACGAATCGTCAATATAGCATCGGTCAGCGGGATCATTGGAAACGCGGGCCAGGCCAATTATTCTGCCGCGAAGGCGGGAATGATCGGACTGACAAAAACACTCGCGCGCGAGTTCGCCTCCCGCAACGTCACGGTGAACGCGGTCGCGCCCGGATTCATCAAGACTGACATGACGTCGGAATTCGTTAATCAACAGGACGTTGCGGACAAGATCCTGAATGCCGTTCCACTGAGGCGTTTTGGCGAGGTTTCCGACGTCGCGCACATGGCCGCCTATCTATGTTCCGAGGAGGCAGGATATATCACAGGCCAAGTTTTTACCGTTGACGGCGGCATGGCGATGTGAAGCCTCCGATAACCCACTCTCCCAACCAAAATGGCTGACCAAAAATCAATCGAACAACGCGTCAAGGAGATCATCGTCAACCAACTCAATGTTAACGAGGAGCAGATCACCCCAACGGCATCATTCCTTGATGACCTCGGCGCCGATTCGCTCGACACGGTCGAATTGATCATGGCATTCGAGGAAGAGTTCAAGGACGAGATCAAAGGCGAAATTCCCGAGTCCGACGCTGAGAAACTCCAGACGGTCGGCCAGGTGATAGAGTACATCAAAGCCAAGGCGGGACAGTCCTGATCGTTCCCACAGGGGCTTCGATGCCCGGTCTCGCGCGCAACCGTGCGTGCCTCGATGGCGGCGGCGGGGGCGGGGTGAGGGGCGGGACCCGCTCGTCGGTTGCAACAATCGCAAATCGGGGCCGGAAAGGTTTTCCATGGAGACGCTGAACTACAACCGGCAGGTCGTTGTGACGGGCCTGGGCGTGGTGACTTCGATCGGGCACGACGTGGAGAGTTTTTGGGCGAGCCTGCTGGCCGGAAAGAGCGGCGTGGACCGCGTGAGGCGCTTCGATCCGGCCGATTTTGCCTGCCAGATAGGTGCGGAGGTGCGCGACTGGGATCCCGCCCTCCACATGGACCCGAAGGAGGTGCGCCGCAACGATCGCTACACTCATTTCGGGTTCGTGGCGGCCGCGCAGGCCGTGAAGGACTCGGGCATCGATTTTGCGCGGGAGGAGGGGGACCGGTGCGGGGTCATCATCGGATCCGGGATCGGCGGCATGCAAACCTACGAGACCCAGCTAAGGAATCTCTTCGAGCGGGGTCCCAGGAAGGTGTCGCCGTTCACGATCCCGGCGCTGATCGTCAACATGTGCTCCGGGCTGGTGGCGATCGAGTACGGCGCGCGGGGGCCCAACTTCGGCGTCGTGTCGGCCTGCGCTTCGGGCGCGCACGCCCTGGGGCAGGCGGCGCTCGCGATCAGGCGGGGCGAGGCGGACGTCATGATCGCGGGCGGCAGCGAGGCGACGATCACGCCCTTCGCCTACGCGAGCTTCTGCGCCATGAAGGCGATGAGCACCTTCAACAGCGACCCGCAAAAGGCTAGCCGGCCGTTCGACAGGCTGCGGGACGGTTTTGTCATGGGCGAGGGAGCCGGCATCCTCGTGCTCGAATCGTTGGAGCACGCGAGGGTCCGGGGGGCTCGCGTCTACTGTGAGCTGGCGGGCTGTGCGGCAAGCTGCGATGCGTTTCATATCACGCAGCCGGATCCCGATGGAAAGGGTCTGTCG
>Ga0302320_10011083_pt1 | contig 19156 bp, 11 predicted proteins | sample Bog_T0_3_FD_202130 | JGI IMG/M metagenome (GOLD analysis project Ga0302320, IMG submission 202130) | Peat permafrost microbial communities from Stordalen Mire near Abisko, Sweden - Bog_T0_3 | ecosystem: Environmental > Terrestrial > Soil > Wetlands > Peat | place: Sweden: Abisko, Stordalen Mire... | reverse complement strand
AGCCACTACCTCATCTCCGGCGCCAAGCAGCACGAAGACCAACTGCTCACCGCGTCCGACGTCAAGATCCTCTCTCCCACTGAAATCGCCGGATCAACCAGCGTCACCGGCGGATGGAACAAGCAGCCCAACTCCTACACCGTCTATTTCTACGCGCGCTTGAGTGCCCCCGCCGCATCCTGGGGAACCTGGCTCAATGACCAACTCACGCCCGGCAGCAAAAGCGCGCATGGTGAATCCGGCTCTAACTCCGGCGCGTGGTTCACCTTTGCCGCCGCCGGCAATCATCCCGTCCTGATAAAGATCGGCATCTCCTTCGTCAGCATGGCGCGGGCCCGCCAAAATCTCGCCGCAGAAATCCCGGGCTTCGACTTCAACGCCGTTCACGCCGCTGCCCTCGCCCAATGGGACCGGGCGCTCGGCAAAGTCGAGCTCAAGGGCGAAACTCCCGAACAGGCGCAAATCTTTTACACCGCGCTCTACCACACCATGCTCATGCCTACCGATCGCACCGGCGAAAACCCACTCTGGAAATCGAGTGAACCGTATTACGACGACTACTACGCCATCTGGGACATCTTCCGCAGCTCCAATCCCCTGCTGCTGCTCATCGCACCCGAGCGCGAAACGCAAATCGTCCGCGCTCTTGTCGATCTCTACCGGCACGAGGGCTGGCTGCCCGACGCGCGCAGCGGCAACTACAACGGGCGCACCCAGGGCGGCAGCAACGCCGAATTCATCCTTACCGATGCCTTCGTCAAAGGCGTGAAAGGCGTCGATTGGAAGACCGCTCTCGCCGCGGAAATTCACGATGCCGAAATCTCCCCTGCCGATCACTTCAAAGAGGGCCGCGGCGGCCTCGACGACTGGCACAATCTCGGCTACGTCTCCATCGAGGGCTCCGATCGGCCCTCATCCGCCGCCATGGAGTACGCTGCCGACGACTTTGAGATTTCCCTTCTCGCCAAAGGCCTGGGCGACACCGCCGATTACAAAAAATACCTGCAGCGCTCGGCCAACTGGAAGAATCTCTGGGACCCCGACTTCACAGATGGCGGCTTCACTGGCTTCATTCGCTCCCGCCATCGCGATGGAACCTGGCTCACACCCTTCACCGCCATGATGAGTTGCAGTTGGAACGGAAATACTTTCTACGAAGGCAACTCCTGGACCTACTCCACCTTCGTTCCTCAGGACGTCGCAGGGATGATCGAGAAATCCGGCGGACCAGACACCTTCGTGCGCCGCCTTGACGCGTTCTTCGATATCCCCGGCCGTTACGATGTCGGCAATGAGCCCGGATTTCTTGCGCCCTACCTCTACATCTGGGCCGGCCGCCCCGACAAAACCGACTCCCGCATCCGCCAGATCATCGCCGCCAGCTATCACGCCGGCCCCAGCGGCCTTCCCGGCAACGACGACTCGGGCGCCATGTCTTCCTGGTACGCATTCGGGCAACTGGGCATCTACCCCAACGCCGGCCAGGACGTCTACCTCATCGGCAGCCCCGCCTATCCGCTCGCCACGCTCCATCTCGCCGCCGGCAAGGAATTCGTCATCGAAGCCAGAAACCTCTCCGCCGAAAACATCTACGTCACAGCGGCAACTCTGAACGGTCATCCCCTCGACCGCGCCTGGCTCCGCCACCGGGAAATCGCCGCCGGAGGCCGGCTGGTGCTCACCATGGCCAGCGCGCCCGGCCAATGGGGCCGGCACGACCTGCCACCATCTACGCCCGCTCCATAAGGAAGGCCCAAAAAGCGTCAACGGAGACTCAATTCGCGCGTCTAACCGGTTGAACGTGCCGTTTTCGCGAAATTCTATGAAAACCAAGTCAACGCTCTGCCTTACTCTCTCACTGGTCGCCGTTTCTGTGCTTGCGTTTTACTTTCTGCGCCCATCCCGTGCTGCCCAGCAGCCCTCCCCCGCTACTCAGCAGCCCATGACTACGCTCAAGGTGCAGGCGCGCGAAGTTCTGCTGCCCGTGGTGGTCGAAGACAAGCACGGCGCTCTGGTCACCAATCTCACGGCTAAAGACTTCACCCTCACTGAAGATGGCCGCCCGCAAGTCATCAAGAGCTTTACCTCACAAAGCAATCTTCCCTTCCGCTTGGGCCTTCTGATCGACACTAGCCACAGCGTGGCCTCGGCTATGGACAGCGAGCGCAAGGCCGCAGGCAAATTCATCGACCTCATGCTGCCCGCCGATCCGAAATCCGGCGTCCAGGGCGACGAGGCCTTTCTGATTCACTTCGACCGCGAAGTCGAGCTGCTTGAAGACTTCACCAACTCGCGCGACAAGCTGCACCACGAGCTCGACGCGATGGGGCCATCTTCGCGGGAGCACAACAACCAGGGCCCTGAAACCAATGGCAGCGACCGGGGCGGCTATGGTGCAGGCGGGCGCAATGGCGGAGGAACCCAGCTTTACGACGCAATCTATCTCGCCTCCGACGAGCTGATGAAGTCGAAATCGGGGCGCAAGGCGCTCATCGTCTTCTCGGATGGCGGGGACCGCGGCAGCAAGGAGACGCTGAACGACGCCATCGATGCCGCCGACCGCGCCAACCTCCAGGTCTTCACCATCTTCTTCAAGGGCGAGGAAGAACGGCCCAACGGCTTTCCCGGCAACGGCGGCCATCGCGGAGGAGGTGGAGGCTACCCCGGTGGCGGTGGCGGAGGCTACCCCGGTGGCGGTGGCGGGGGCTACCCCGGCGGTGGTGGTGGCGGACGCCGCGGTGGGAATCCTAAAAGCGAATCCGGAGCCGACGGCAAAAAAATCATGCAGCAGATCGCCTCGCGCACCGGCGGCCAGTTCTTCGAAGCCAAAAAGAAAGACAATCTGGATGAGATCTACAACCAGATCGCCGCATCGCTGCGCCAGCAGTATCTGCTCACCTACACGCCCGACAAGGTCGACACCGACGGCGAGTTCCACAAGATCGTCCTCAAGACCGACAAGTCCGACCTCAACGTGATTACCCGCGAAGGCTACTACGCCCCTACGCCAGACAAATAACCGCTGGGATCAAGGTTCCACTCTGAAAAAGGCCCACGGTTCGCTGACTTGTTGACCCGCCCGTCTTGCTCCCTTGTTCCCTCGCTCCCTTGCTCCCTTGCTCCCTTGTTCCCTTGTTCCCTTGTTCCCTGCTTCTTAATACCTGTAACTAATCCCCACCCCCACCACGCTCCGCGCCTGCAAGTTCACCGGCATGGTCACAACCGGAGGCCCAAATGCGGGGTTAGCGGGATTGAAATAAGGATTCCCCACATAAATGGATCCGATATTGCCCGCCACCTGTCCCACGCCGATATCGATGGCGAAGTGCGGCTTGTCCCTCTGCGTCACGCGTATGGCATAGTCCAGCGTTGTGGGTATATGCGCGCTCATCAGCGGGTACGACGCGGGATTGCAGGCGGCCGCAAGCTCGCACTGATAAAGCGCCGCATTCAGCAGCGTGTTCAGGTTCACTGAGGTCTTGGGTTCCTGCGTGAATCCCGCCGAAGGCACCGCCACCATCCCATGGCCGATGGGCAGCGGAATGCCCAAACCGCCGAAGAACCGTCCGCCAAAGCGAGTGCTCTGTCCGCCCAGGCCAAAGATCGTGGCATTGGTCGCCTTCCAGCCCAGGTTCAGCAGGAACGGCACCGGAGGCTTGGCCCAGGTCTTGGTTACGGCAACATACACATCGCCGTTGGTGTACGATTTGTCCGTTCCCGTCAGCGTCTTGTTGGCCGCGCCCGACACAAAGTGATCGCCGGTCCGGATCACCCCGCCAATCGCGATCCCCGGCATCCACGCGCCGAACTGCCCATCGTTAATAACCACGACCTTGCCGTGGAAAACATTCATGCCGGAGTAGTTCCACAAATTGCTCAGGCCGAGCGGTGTTGCCGTCGTGGTCGGCTGGTTTCCAAACTGGTGAACGCTGCGTGAGTAGCCGGCCTCTGCCCGGCTGGCAAAGCTCTCGGTAATGCTGAAGGTTTCAACATTACCGATCACCGCCGCAGCATCGATGAAATGGAAGCCGATGGCCGGATGCGAGAAGAACTGGCCCTTCTCGGCGTAAACCACATACGCGGTCGGCGTCAAAAATCCACCGGTCTGGCCCTCCAGCGTCAGGTATTGCGCCGTGAGCCGGCTGGCCGGCAGAACGCCCAGAAAAAGGACGCATAGGAAGAACTTCAGTGTGACGGACACACGCATGATTACTCCAGCAGGAAACGGGCCTTCGCGGGCCTGAGTCCAGACAGTTTTGGGCAATTCACTCCCTTGTAACACAAGTCGAACTCGCTTGTCGCGGGCCGCTGCCACAGTGGTAGACTCAGCCCATGCCGCGCGGTGTCTTCATCACGCTCGAAGGCCTCGATGGATCGGGCAAAACCACCCAAATCAAACGTTTGGCAGCATGGCTCGCGCGCCGCGGTCAGGAGCCGGTGCTGCTGCGCCAGCCCGGCGGCACCGCCACCGGCGATCGCATTCGCGAGATCCTGCTCAGCTCCCGCTCCCGCGCCGTAGCCCCCATGGCGGAAATGGCCCTCATGTTTGCCGACCGCGCGCAGGCCATCGCCGAAGTCATTCAGCCCGCGCTCGACCGAGACCGCATCGTCATCTGCGACCGCTTCACCGATTCCACTGAGGCCTATCAAGGCGGAGGACGCGAGCTCGGCTCCGAGGTTGTTCTCGACATGCACCGCCTCGTCTGCGGCGGACTTCAGCCCGACCTCACGCTCCTGCTCTTGCCCGGCTTTGAGGCATCGCTCGCCCGCGCACGTCGCCGCAACGATCGTGTCGAAGCCGAAACCGGTTCCAGCGAAGGCCGCTTCGAGTCGGAGAAAGACGCCTTCTTCCGCCGCGTCTGGGAGAAGTACCGCGAAATCGCCGCGCGCGAACCCGATCGCGTCGTCCTCATCGAAGGCGACCTCGGCATCGACGACGTTCACGAGCAAATCGTCGAAGCCGTCTCCGAGCGCATCGTCACCCACACGCAAAAAATCTGAATGCGCCCTCAGTAACGCCCGCCCTCTTGTACCGCCGGTCTCCCGACCGGCCGTACTGGCGGCGTCCTCGCAGCCGGCGCGGCAGTCAGAAGCTCGCATCACCTCGAATTGTCATCCTGAGCGATGTGGGATCGCACGAACCCTGCATTCACCGTGTCGTCCTGCGCTCGCCCAATCGTCCGCAGAGTACATTAGTAGCTATGGCAACCACCAGCCATTCTGCGGAAACGCATCCCGCGCCCAGGCGCAGAGGGCGTCGCCTTCTGGTTCTCGCCGCACTCGGCGTAGGCGTTCTGCTCGGCTTGCTGGCGATGATGGTCTTCACGCGTGTCGCGCACGCCGGCTTGTGGGATCGCGTCGCGGAGTTTGTCACGGGCCGCCCCGCCCGCTTCGACGTGTCCTCCCCAACCGTTGTAGAGAAGATTCGCCAGCTCTCCCGTCTCGAGACCGTCGAATACTCGCTGGACAAAATCGTGGAAGGCGATCGGCAGAGCGCTTTCCTGCCAGACTTTCTCGCCGGCGACAAGCTGCTGCTGGTGGCTCACGGAGAAGTAATTGCCGGCATCGACCTGGGCCAGTTCAAGGCGGGCGATGTGGTGGTCAAAGGCGACACGGTGCATGTCCATCTGCCGCCGGCGCAGATCCTCACCACGCGCATCGATAACACCCGCACGCGCGTGTATTCCCGCACCACAGGCGTACTGGTTGCCACCGACCCGAACCTCGAGTCGGAAGTTCGCCAGACCGCCGAACAGCAGATCGCGCAAGCCGCGTTGGATGACGGCATTCTAGACAAGGCCCGGCAGAACGCCCGCAACAGCGTCACCGCTCTGCTCTATGGCCTGGGCTTTCACACCGTAGACGTGCAATAAAGCAGGAATCCGTGGGTGCCCACCCACCTCAACCGTGTCATCCCGAGCGAAGCGCTTTTCAGCGGAGCCGAGGGACCTGCTTTTGCTTTTGCTTTTGCTTTTGCTTTTGCTTTTCTATTCCCTACTCCCTATTCCCTGCCTTTATCAACCCGCCTACCCGTTTTCCAAAAAACCAAATCCCCGGCGAAGCCGCGCGCGGTTTACATCCGAGCCTCACGCCGACGTGGCCAAAGAGCTTTGTATCAGGGCGCGTGTTTTTGGCGCCTTGACGTCAAAAACGGAACTGTAGCCGGCAGCTTCTCGCTCTTGGATACGAGCTTGCGTCTCAGTCTCCCAGGACCTTCCGCAGGGAGCGCTTGACATTCCTCAACTCCAGGCGTACACATATCTGTCCACCAGATTTCTTCCCCTACAACTCATGAAAAGAAGGAAGCCTATGAAAACGGGTTGGTGGATTCGTGTGTCGCAATCGGCTGTTATCACATTGGCTCTTAGTCTTGGAGCGGCTGCCCAGACAGGGGATCCAGCCGCTATTCAGCAAAGACTCTACACGCAGTTCAAGCTCACCAGTATTACTGCCGACCGTTCGGACATTGTCACGGCTGGCGATGTGGTCGCGATCCACAAGCCCGGACTGATCATGTATGCCACAATTTCGCCCTTGCCCCCATCGAACACGTATAAGAACGGAAGAATCGGACAAGGCTGGGGTGGATTTGGTAAGGATATGTTGATCACAATGGCCGCACCGGGAGGCGCGACCGCAACCAATTACCCTCATCGGCCATTTGTGCCGGAGGAAAAGTGCTGGGTTACCGGGATCCAGGTGCAAAGGGATGGGGTACTGTTTCAGCTTTATAGCGATCCCTACGATGGCATTCGCTACTATGCGAACCTAAAGATACCCTTTCCCAATAAGAAAGAAGTGCCGCCCACCGATGCGGCAACGCAGTTGGTTGCAGAGGTGCTCACGGTCGTCCCGCAGGATCAGGGCGCGCCCGATCAGGGAAACCAGGGCGGACAACCGGCACAGAGTGCACAACCGGCGGGGACCGCCGTGCAGTACGTCGCGCAAGGAGGGGGAGGCGGTCGCCTGGTTCTCCTTCCCAGCGGTTCATTCGCTCTGCTCGCGCCGGGTGGTGTGCACGACGGCGGTCAATACTCCGTCAATGGAGACACGCTGACGCTGGCGTATAACTCCGGCGGGCGTACCGCGGTGTTCAAGATTCAAGCGGACAAACTAAACGCCGACACTGGTCAAGTGTGGGTCCATCTAGGGGAGGGGCCTCCTCTGTACCCCACTGCCGAAGCTGCCACAATGCCTGCTTCCGCGTTCGCTCCGGCACCGATGGCAGACATTCCTCCGCCACCACCACCTGCCGATGCTCCGCCTCCCACGATTGCCATTGGCCAAACCATGGATCAGGTGACCACTGCTTTCGGGCAACCGGTAAAGGTCGCCAGGCTCGGAGCTAAGGTCATCTTCTATTTCAAAGACATGAAGGTGACCTTCACAAACGGTAAGGTCACCAATGTGGAGTAGGGTGCTCGCAAACCGGCTGGTGAATCTCCGGCGTAAGGGCAGATAGAGGAAGCGAACGATGAAGTCGAAATATGGGTCTACCGCAATTTTGGCATTTGGACTCTCCATCGCGGCCTGGGGTCAACAGAACGCCCCGGCACCAGCAGCACCCGCTGACAGCGGACCGACGCTGGCGGCAACCATGCAATACATCCAGGAAAAGTTGAGCGGGCAGGGTCAGGTTGGCTGGGCAGAAACCTACAGCAACAAACCGGGTTGGACACAGCGCGAACTTATCCTCGTATCCGACGTGATGGCGGACCCGGCCGCCTGCACCCTCTATACGACCGAAACGGTCGATTTCAGTTTCGATCTGCCGCAAGGGAAGACTTTCAGCAGGGGGGGCAAACCGGTTACCGCCGACGACCTGCGCACGCACACAGTGGAGATGGACACAACTTCTTTCAAGCAAATCGAGAAGATCACCGTCGAGAGGCTTGAGGATATTACTCATCAGGCGCTGGTTGACGACGCTCATCCTGAAGTTACTGTGACGGTGACGCCACCAGTCTTCTATGTGATGCTTTCGTCATCGAGTGCCGTTTTCTCCGCCCATACCTCCACCACACATGGCAGCCAAGCCCCGGTTGAGAAAGACGCCGCCAGCAAGACAAACGGCTTAACATTCCGCGATCAGGACACGGCCAATCGCGTGGCCAAGGCCATGATTCATGCCATGGAGTTGTGCGGCGGCGGCGTCACCAAGAAGGAGCTGTTTTAGACCGTCAAGTTGGCCAAGTTAGGAGCGAAGACAATCTTCTACTACAAGGACATGAAGGTCACCTTCACCAACGGGAAAGTTAGCAATGTTGAGTAGCGCATCCAGGCACCCGGTCGAAGCGCAGGACCGGCAACAGGAATCCGAATGAGGGATTCGGAACAGGAAAGGGAATCCTATGACAATGCCAGCATTTCGCGGGGCCATGAGAAACGTATCCGAAGCAACAATTCTTGCCGTCGTCCTGGGGTGGACTTGCGCGGCGAGCGCACAGAACAAAAAGCCCGCTCCTGCGCCTGCTCCTGCTCCTAGACCCGCAGTACAGGCCCCGAGACCTGCGCCGCCTCCCCCCAGGCCCACCGGAAACTCCGGCGGGCAGCCGACGTACAGGCCCAACACACCGGGGCCGTCGGTCAATCGTCCAACGACTTCTGGACCTTCCGCCAATCATCCTGTTGCCGCCGGTCCTTCAGCCAATCGCCCAACAACTTCTGGACCCTCCGCCAATCATCCTGTTGTGACCGGTCCTTCAGCCAATCGCACAATGACCCCTGGACCTTCGGTCAATCATCCTTCTATGCCGGGCCCTTCAGCCAATCGCCCAATGACCTATGGTCCTTCTGCGGGCCATCCTATCGGTGCCACTGATCGCAGTGGCGCCATCGTCAATCGTGGCGCGGGACCTGGCGCGGGAAGGCCTATGCCCGCTGGCGGCCACGAGCGTCTTACTTCGAACGGCGTCGCTGTCCGAACCCGCCCCAATGGCAGGCTGAGTGACGTGCACGATCCCGGGCGAGGTCTCGATGTTCATCGCGGGCTGAATGGCAACCGCGCCATCTCGGTGGAACGAGCCGACCACAGCCGCGTTTTTGCCGAACGGGGCCGTCCTGGTTTTGTGCAGCGCCCCTACAGCTTCCGCGGGCATGACTTTGCGCGGCGCACCTACTTCTACCATGGCCGCGAATACAGCCACCTCTACCACGGCTATGCCTACCGCGGCGTGTATATGAACGTCTACGCCCCAGGGTTTTATTACCGCCCCGCCTTCTACGGTTGGGCCTATAACCCATGGGCAATGCCCATCGCCTTTGGGTGGGGTTGGGGGGCCGATCCCTGGTTCGGCTACTACGGCTACTATTTCCAACCGTATCCCGTGTATCCCTCGGCTGCGTACTGGCTCACGGACTACATGATTTCTTCCGATTTGCAGACAGCCTACGCTGCACACCAGGAGGCGGGAGAGGTGGACGGTGCCCCGCCCTCTGCAGGCGGACCACCTGAACTCTCGCTGGACGTGAAGCAGCAGATTGCCGACGAGGTCAGAGCCCAGTTGGCGTTGGAGAATCAGGAGGCGCAGCAGAACACGCAGCAGCAGGATATCGATCCTACATCGAGTGGAATTGCGCGCATGATCACCGATGGTCGGCCACATGTGTTCGTGGTCGGCAGCGCCTTGGATGTCGTCGACAGCTCGCAAACGGAATGTGCGCTGAGCGACGGTGATGTGCTTGCGCTCCAGACCGCGCCTCCCGCCGACGCTGCCGCTGCGGACGTAGTTGTGCTCGCCAGCAAAGGTGGGCCTGAATGCCAGAAACAGGCCACGGTGTCGGTGGCGATAGCCGACTTGCAGGAAATGCAGAATCATATGCGGGAGACCATCGACCAAGGGCTGCAAGACCTCCAGGCCAAGCAGGGCACTCGCGGGCTGCCGTCACTGCCGCCATCGGCACAGGGCCAGCCGGCCCCAGCGCAGTATGCCTCGATTGCGCCCCCGCCCGACCCGAGCGTCGCGACGGAGATTCAGGAACAGGCACAGCAGGCCGATCAGACTGAAAAAGAAGTGACTCAGGCTACAGGCGCACCGGTGGCCGCAGCACCGTTTAACACCCCATCTGCAGCGCCGGCTGCGCCCGCAACCGTTGGACTGGGCCAAACCCCCGACCAGGTGCAAGCCGCCATGGGGGCGCCTTCAAGGGTGGCGAATCTGGGCCCCAAGGTCATTTATTACTACAACGGCATGAAGGTCATTTTTATGAACGGGAAGGTGAGCAACGTGCAGTGATCCGTCTGGACTGGGCTGCCGCAGCACGCTGACCGGCGGCCCAAGTCTTCAGAGAGCAAATTTACCAAAGAATAGGCTACTCTGGGTCCCGATTTTGAGACTCGGAAACAACGAATGTCGGCACATACCGGCAGTGGGCTACGAGCCACCCGCGGCCCACGGTTTTCTAGTTCCTTCGTCTCGTTCGTCCTTGGCTCCTATTCTCGTTAAGCGAACTGTCAATTTACAATATGTCTCACCCAAGGGGTTCACCCCAGGTTCACCCCAGCCGCCCGCAAGCCCACGAATTTTACTTTCCCCGTAAATCACTGCAAACAATCGATAAATCCCGGCCGCCGCTTTGCATAAAATTAAGCGCTCCCGGCGCATACTGTTCCCATGCTTGTCGAACTTCAACCGTATATCGAGGATCTCTCGCTCCCTCGCTCCCTTGCTCCCTCGCTCCCTTACACTGATTCCAGAGACTTTACAGGGTTCCATCCTTTAGAATCAAAGACTTACGAAGTACCCCTACTCCGCAACTTCTTTGCAATGATAGACCTGGGAGCAAAGTATAGGGGCAGGGGGGAGGCAAATGAAAAGGAGCATGAACGCAAACCCGCAGGCTGGAGGAAACACCCCCACCCTCGGTTTGCCATTTCCTATCGGCTGCTCCTCACCCGGCGCTTTCCCGCTCCTCGCCGGGGCAGCTCGTTTCCTTGTTCCCTTTTCCCCTGCCGGGGCCGCGCAGCGAGGCGGCGAGCGATTGTTGCGAGTTGGGATGGTTTGCTCCCTTTTTCCCTGTTTTCAAAAAAACGCACTGTACCGCAGTAAACCAACTTAACCAAAACGGAATCAAAAACTTACAAGTAAAACTCAACCCCGATACTGCCCCAGTATCCCAGTACGCCCCCGGAACCAGCAGAAAACAAAGCCCTTGCAAACCATCCAGTTTCCGCGTACAGCCGCTGTGCCGCTTTACCCTCGCTCGCTTGGTCCCTTGTTCCCTGCTCTCTTGCTCCCTCGCCTTACCTGACACCTGAAACCTGAAACCTGTTTATTGCGACTGTGACCCAAAATTCGTCGAGTTTCTCCGCAAGCCGCAACCATCAACGCGTTTCTCCGTCGAGAAACGACCTCAATCAGCTCACCATCTTGTCCTAACGAAATCAGGCTCCAGTCGATATAATTCCGCAAGGCCAATAGACAGCAATTAGATTTCTGCGGAACGATTGGGGAGACAAGACAAATGAGGTTTGCGCGAGGACTTTTCTTTTTTGCGGCGCTCTTGGCGTGCGCAAGTTTGAGGTCGCAGGAAACACCGGAAGGACGCTTGATGCGCTTTCCTGACATACATGGCAGCAACGTGGTCTTCGTGTATGGAGGCGATCTTTGGCTGGCTTCCGCGACAGGCGGAGCTGCGCATCGCATCACTGCTGATGCTGGTCGCGAGCTGTTTCCCAAGTTCTCGCCAGATGGCAAGTGGATCGCTTTCACCGGCCAATACGACGGCAACTTCAACGTCTACGTGATTCCGTCCGAAGGCGGACAACCGCGACAGTTGACCTTCTACCAAGGAGGCGCTGCGCCGCTCAACGACCGCATGGGAATCCACAATGAGGTGGTAACGTGGACTCCTGACAGCAAGCGCGTTGTGTATCTCACGCGCCGCGACTCGCCGAACGTGTGGACCAAGCGCCTTTATACCGTCTCGTTGCAAGGCGGACAACCTGAACCGCTCGCTCTCGATCAAGGCGGATTGGCGTCATTCAACGGAGACGGCACGAAGATTGCGTATAACCGCATCTTCACCAACTTCCGCACCTGGAAGCGCTACACAGGCGGAATGGTGCAGGACATCTACATCTACGACCTGAAGAATAATGTTCTGGAACAGCAGATTCCTCACACGGAATATGCAGACACCTTTCCGATGTGGCATGGCGATCTGGTTTACTTCACCTCCGATCGCGGCGCCGAACATCGGCTGAATATCTATTCGTACAACCTCACGACCAAGCAGATCGAGCAGATCACGCACTTCACCGAGTTCGACGTGATGTGGCCAAGCCTGGGCGAGAATGCGATCGTCTTTGAGAACGGCGGTTATCTCTACACGTTGGACCTGGCGACAAGCCAACCGACGAAGCTCGCGATCACGCTGCCAGGCGAGCACGAGCTGGCGATGAAGCACTGGACCAGCGTGGCTAACCTGATCACCGATCTCGACGTTGCTCCCGACGGCAAGCGCGCGGTGATTGCGGCGCGCGGCAAGATCTTTACCGTGCCTGCGAAAGAAGGCGCGACGCGCACATTGACGAGCGAGGAAGGCAGCCGTGAGAAGGAGGTTGCCTGGTCGCCGAACGGCCGCTGGATCGCGTACGTCTCCGACCGCTCCGGCGAGGACGAGATCTACATAACGCCGCAGGACGGAATGGGCAATATCGATCTTGGCAAAGAGCCTTCCACCGATCCCAATGATAAAGAGAAAGAAGCCGCTGCAGCTAAGGAACGCGGCCAGGATCATGAGCAGCAGATCACCAGCGACCACAAGGGATTCATGTTCCAGCCCATCTGGTCGCCCGATAGCAAGAAAATCGCCTGGGCCGATAAAGATCTCCACCTGTGGTACGTCGATATCGCCGACAAGAAGCCGGTCCAGGTGGATACCGGCCGCTTTGCGGAGATCTACGACTACACGTGGTCGCCTGACAGCAAGTGGATCGCCTACGACAAGCAGAACACGAGCACCTTCAGCCAGGTATATCTCTATTCGCTGGAGACGAAACAAATCACGGCAGTGACCAGCGACCTGGTGAACAGCCAATTGCCCATCTGGGATCCGGAGGGGAAGTACCTCTACTTCCTTTCCGACCGCGATTACAACGAGGTGATTGGCTCCTTTGACTTCGAATTCACCAATCCCAAGACGACGCGAGTTTACCTGCTGACGCTGCGCGCCGATCTTCCCTCGCCCTTTCCCGCATTGAGCGATGAAACGGAGATCAAGCGCGAAGAGCCCGCGCCCGCGACCACCGATCAGAGTAAGGCCGGCAGTCCCGGCGGCAAGGGCAATGCCGAGACCACGAAGAAAGAAGAAGCGAATTCCACGACGGCGAACGATGCCGTGAAGAAGTTCCGCATCGATCTGGACGGCATTCAGAATCGCGTTGTAGCGCTGCCTGTCCCCGCAGCCAGCATCACCGCGCTCGACGCAGCCAAGGGGTACATCTACTACTCGACGCAACCCGTTCAGGGGCTCTCCGGACCGATAGCGGGCGAGGACCCAGTGCTACACGCCTTTGACCTGACCGATCGCAAGGATAAGACCGTGATCAGGGACATCGGTCGCTGGTGGCTCTCGCACGACGGATCGAAGATTCTCTACGAAGCAAAGGGAGGCGCCTACGGAATCATCGACGCCAAGCCCGATTTGGGCACGAAGATCGGCGAGGGAATGCTGAATCTCTCCGGGCTGCGGTTGGACGTGGATCCGCCGGCTGAATGGCGGCAGATTTACAACGAGGTCTGGCGGCAGGAGCGCGATTACTTTTTCGAGGCCAGCATGAATGGCGTGGATTGGGACGCGGTGCGCAAGAAGTACGAGGTTCTGCTTCCTCATGTAGCCAGCCGCTACGATCTCACCTATATTCTGGGCGAGATGGTTGGCGAGCTTTCCAACTCGCACACGTACGTGAATGGGCCCGCCGAGACGGGCATGCATCCGGTGGCCGAGGGACTGCTGGGCACCGACTATGAACTGGACGCATCGAGCGGCCGCTACCGCTTCAAGAAGATCTATCCCGGCGAAAACTGGGATGCGCAATCGCGTTCGCCTCTCACTGAGCCGGGCTTGAATGTGAAAGCAGGCGACTACCTTCTCGCGATTAACGGCCATGCGTTGAAGACGCCACATTCGCCTGATGAGTTGCTGGCCAATACCGCGAACGAAACCACTGCGATCACGGTGAATTCCACGCCTTCACTCGACGGGGCGCGCACCATCGCAGTAAAGCCACTGGCCGACGAATTCCAATTGCGCATGAACGATATGATCGAGACCAACCGTAAGAAGGTGGATGCGGCGACCAACGGGCGCGTGGGCTATGTCTACATTCCCGACATGGAAGACGACGGGCTGAATGCGTTCGTGAAGCAATACTATCCGCAGATTCACAAAGAGGGCATGATTATCGATGTTCGCTACAACGGAGGCGGCTTCGTCGATCAGCTCATCTTCGAACGCCTGCGCCGCGTGCTGTCCGGCATGACCTCGGCGCGCAACTGGGAGATCGGCAGCGGCAGCACGACACCGCCGCTGGTGTTCAACGGATACATGGCGGCGATCACCAATCAATACGCGGCGTCGGACGGCGACATCTTCAGCGAGTTCTTCAAGGTCTATAAGCTTGGTCCGCTCATTGGCGAACGTACATGGGGCGGTGTGCGCGGCATCCGCGGTATGATGCCGCTGATCGACGGCGGCGGCGTCTCGCGTCCCGAGTTCTCGATGTACGGACTCGACAGCAAGTGGATCGTGGAAAATCGCGGCGTAGCGCCGGATATCGAGGTGGACGACCGGCCCGACGACGTGGTGCGCGGCAAGGATGCGCAACTCGAACGCGCCATCGACGAAGTGATGAAGCAGATCGAAGCGAATCCGAAGAAGCTGCCTGCAAGGCCGCCGGATCTGCCGGCTTATCCCGATAAACCGGGGATGTAGACCTTGCGCGGAACTTGGCGAAGCGGACGATAGGCGAGAGTCTGCCGTCCGCTTTGTTGCGTGCGGCGCATTACGGCGCGAGGTATTCGGCAAGCGCCGAATGCGCGTCGCGCAGGGCCTGGACTACGCATTCGGCAACCAGCTCGGCGCCATTGGCGCTGGTGTGGGTGTGATCGATGGGAAACAGCAGGGCGGTTTTTTCCTGGCCCAGTATTTCCAAGCGGTCGGCTTCGACTTTTCCGATATCGACGAGAGGTACCTGCTGGTCGGCGGCGAGCTGGCGCAGATCGGCGTCGTAGCCCATGTCGCGCTCGATATGCGGCTTGCCGTCGGCGTCGTTGGTCCAGATATTGCGAACGGTGAGAGTGAGCAGGATGGGCGTGGCGTGATGCGCGCGCGTGTCCGCAATGTACTTGCGGATGTACCATCCGTAGGTGTGGACTGTAACGGTGCGGCCATCGGTCAAGGTCACGCCTTTGGTTTCGTCGCCGAGGCCTTTGAGGCTGCCGCGGGCTTTGGGGCCGTCGAGCGCGCCGCCGTCATTGTGGCCCATCTGGATGAGGACGAAATCGCCGGGCTTCATCGCGGCGAGGACTTGATCCCAGCGGCCTTCGTCGATGTAGGTTCGGCTGCTGCGGCCGGCGACGGCGCGATTGGCGACGTTGATGCGGTTGGTGGAGAAGAAATGCGCCACGTGGTCGCCCCAACCGAGATCGGCTTGATTGCGCGCTGTAGAGTCGCCAACGATGAAGACGGTGGGCAACGCCGGATCGAGCGGCACAACAGGAGCAGCGGAAGTTTGTGCGGGTGTGGGCAGCGGTGCGGTGGAGGGTTGACTCGACGTCTGCGCCGGGGCATATGCCGCCACAAAGAGGAGAGCGGCGGCGAAGAGCGGTGCGGTGTTGCGGTCGCTCATCATCGCCGTGTGCAACCTGCTGCCGTTGAATCTGGCAAACACAATTCCACGCCGGGCGGAGCGAAACTGAGCTGGCCGGATTTGGGTTCGTAGGAGAGGTCGAGCGCGTCGGTTTTGCGGCCGTTGATAAGCACGGCGACGAGCAGGCCGTTGCCGTAGGTCCTGGCAACCGCGATGTTGTGACTGCGAATGGCGCCGTACTCGTTGTCGGGGCTGGTCGAGCTCCAGTCTCCCTGAAAGCGCGCGAACGGATAGGTGCTGTATTGGGCCGCATGCTGCTGCCAGTTCATGTCGTGGAACCAGATGCCGTAGGCGGTGTTGAGGTCATTGGCTTCGACGGCGGTAAGAAACTTGTTCACGGCGTGGCGGCCGGAGATATAGCGGTTCCAGGTCCAGGGCCAGTCCACCGGGCGGCTGGCCACGAGCCACCATGCGATTAAGAGCAAAACGATTGCGCCTACGCCGCACTGCACGATGAGGATGTTGCGCCGCGCGCGCGCGGGGTCGTATTGGGGAGCGTCGAGCAGGGTCATGGAATCTTTCCTCGCAAACAGAATACGGCACACGGCGGGGGTCATGGGTCAGGTTTCCGGGGTCAGCTCGCAGTTCGCGGTAAGCCCGTGCGGTTCTGGATCGCCTGATGAATTAGACACCAGCAATGAAGCCGATGTTCCCGCAGTCGCGTGATCCGCTTCTTGTTCCCATGGTTCCTCGGTCCCTGCCTCACTCTCTGCTGTAGGACGTCTTGTTCTTTTCCGCCTGGCGCTCGAGAGCCAGCTCGATGAGGCGAGTAATGAGGCTGGTGTAGCTGAGGCCCGAGGCCTCCCATAGCTTGGGATACATGCTGATGCGCGTGAAGCCGGGCATGGTGTTCACTTCGTTGACGAAGATGCGTCGCTTGCCATCGGGCTCCATCAGGAAGTCTACGCGGGCGAGGCCGGCAAGGTCGCAGGCGCGGAAGGCGGCGACAGCCATCTCGCGGATTCTCCTGGTTTCGGACTTGCTTAATTTGGCAGGGATGACGGGCACGGAGCCTTCAGAAAGATATTTGGCTTCGTAGTCGTAGAACTCGTTGCCGGGAACGATTTCGCCGACGACGCTGGCCTGGGGATCGTCGTTGCCGAGCAAAGCGACTTCAAACTCGCGGGCGCGCGATTTCTTGCCGCCGACGCCCTGCTCGATGACGAGCTTGCGGTCGTATTTCGCTGCCAGCGCGAGCGCCGGTCCCAGCTCCTTGCGATCGTGCGCCTTGCTGATGCCAACCGACGAGCCGAGGTTCGCCGGTTTCACATAGACGGGATAGCGGAGTGCGCGCTCGACCGCGGCGATGGCTTTGCGCGGGTTCTTTTCCCAATCGGCGCGGAGGAGCGTGACATGTTTGACAATGGGCAGGCGGGCCTCGACGAAGAGGCGTTTCATCACGTCTTTATCCATACCCGCAGCCGAGCCCAGCACTCCAGAGCCGACATAGGCAATGCCGGCTAGCTCGAAGAGACCCTGGATGGTGCCGTCCTCGCCGAAGGTGCCGTGGAGTACGGGAAAGACGACGTCGATGGGCTGGCCGCCCAGGTCCTGGTTTTGGATGAGAGTAGCGGAAGAGCGGGGTTCGGACGCGAACAGCGTAGGGATGCCCTCGTGAAGCAGCTTCGCGCCGGGAGTGGTTTCGGGGGCGCCAGCGCGCAGCCGCTGGGACTCCACGCTCCTGTCGCCGTTTAGCAGGTGGTCGGCTTCTGCCGGATCCAGCCAGCGGCCTTCTCGTGTAATGCCGATGGGGGTTACGTTGAATTTATCGCGGTCAATTGCCCGCAGAACCGAAGCGGCCGACAGCAGAGAGACCTCATGCTCGCCGCTGCGCCCGCCAAAAAGTACGCCTACTCGAAGTTTTTTTGCCATTTTCCGTTCGATTGCCGCGTGCGAAGTTCTGGCGACATGAATCTAGTGTAGAACCGCCGCTGGGCATTCTTTTCCAAGGGGCATATAGTGGGAAAATAGTGACCTTTCGAGACGTTTCAGGCGCAGCCCCGGCGAAGCCTGCCCTTGAGACGGAAATGATTGCGATCAAAGACGATAGCGAAATGGGAGAAGGCACCCAAAGGCCGCGAACCAAGATACCAAAAGTGTTATTCACAAAATTGCTCGCTTAATTAATATGGTTGAAAGGTATTTCCCCCGCCTTGCAGCTTCTCGCACACGGCCCCACTCTGCGCACACGAAAGTGTGCCATGAGAGCGGAGGAGGGGCGAGGCTTTCGCGCAGGTGTGGTTGCATCACGGCAAAGGGGGCGAAGATAGAGTTGACGAAGCGAATTATTCTTGCGGCAGCGATCGTTCTAGCCGCCACCTTGGCTGCTGGGGCGTCCCCGTTGGCGCCATTGACCACACTTGACAGCGTCCATCGCCTGAGCAATGCTGAGGCGGCGAAGGGAATTCCTGTCGCATTTGAAGCGACGGTGACGTACTTCCGCTCCTACCGAAGAAACATGTTCGTGCAGGACGGCTCGGCCGGCCTCTTTGTAAAGGCCACCACAGACGTCAAGCTGGTTCCTGGCGATCGCGTTCTGATCAAGGGCGTGACGCATCAAGGATACCTTCCCTACGTCATCAGCAGCGATTTCACGCTGCTAGGGCACGGCGCACTACCCAAGCCGATCCCTGCAAACTACGAGGACCTGATCGGGCCGCGCGACGACTCGGCGCTTGTCACCGTTCGCGGTGTGGTGCGCGCCGCAAATATGGATGCGCCTTCGGCCGCCCACATCACTGGCGCCACCTTCAAGATGCTGACAGACGGCGGAACAATGGATGTGGAACTGGACAATGCCAGCGAGAGCGCGCTGGGAGACCTGCTGGACGCCGAAGTGACCGTGACGGGCGTGGCGGGTGGCCGGTTCGACGGCAAGGAGGAGAAGACCGGCATCGTGCTCCATGTTTCCGGCCTTGACGATGTTGCGGTACTGAAGCGCGCGGAAGTCAACCCATGGTCGCTTGCGATCACGCCGATGGACAAGATTCAGAACGCCTATTACGCCAATGACCTCACCCGCCGGGTGAGGGTGAGCGGTGTAGTCACTTACTACGAACCCGGTACTGCAGTCGTGATGCAAGATGGCGCGCGCAGCTTGTGGATTATGACGCGCACCTTTTCGCCGATGCACATTGGCGACCAGGCCGATGCCACAGGCTTCCCCACGGCCAACGATGGTTTTCTGCAGTTGACGGCGAGCGAAATCCGGGACAGCGGCCAGGCTTCGCCGGTGGCGCCGCTCACTGTTAATTGGCAAGAACTGGCCTCGAGCCAGCACAT
>Ga0302320_10011082_pt1 | contig 19158 bp, 13 predicted proteins | sample Bog_T0_3_FD_202130 | JGI IMG/M metagenome (GOLD analysis project Ga0302320, IMG submission 202130) | Peat permafrost microbial communities from Stordalen Mire near Abisko, Sweden - Bog_T0_3 | ecosystem: Environmental > Terrestrial > Soil > Wetlands > Peat | place: Sweden: Abisko, Stordalen Mire... | reverse complement strand
CGCTGAAGCCTTCAGCAACCGCTCTGTCGATCGCTCAAGGCAGCAGTGGCACTGACACCATCACAGTAACCGATGTGAGTCCCTTCACCGGCAGCGTATCGTTTGCCGCATCTGGCTTGCCCAGCGGAGTAACTGCTTCGTTCAGTCCGGCATCCTCCACAACCTCCAGCGTGCTTACGCTGACGGCTAGCAGCACGGCCACGGCTGGGACCTCAACGGTCACAATCACCGGAACCTCCGGCACGCTGACCCCGGTGACAACCACCTTCACACTCACGGTGACTCCCGTGACAGGGACCTTCACGCTGAAGCCTTCAGCGACCGCTCTGTCGATCGCTCAAGGCAGCAGTGGCACTGACACCATCACGGTAACGGACGTGAGCCCCTTCACGGGTAGCGTAGCGTTTGCCGCGACCGGCCAACCCACCGGTGTCACTGCTGCGTTTAGCCCGACATCCTCCACAACCTCCAGTGTGGTTACGTTCACGGTAGCTTCCTCAACAGTCGCTGGAACCTATCCGATTACCATTTCCGGAACCTCAGGAACGCTGACCCCAGTTACAACTTCCATCTCACTCACTGTGACTCCTGTAACAGGGACCTTCACGCTGAAGCCGTCGGCGGCCACTCTGTCGGTTGCTCAAGGCGCCAGCGGGACAGACACGATTACGGTAACGGACGTGAGCCCCTTCACGGGTAGCGTAGCGTTTGCCGCAACCGGCCAGCCCACCGGTGTCACGGCTGCGTTCAGCCCGACATCCTCCACAACCTCCAGTGTGGTTACGTTCACGGTAGCTTCCTCAACAGTCGCTGGGACATATCCGATTACCATTACCGGCACCTCCGGCACGCTGACCCCAGTGACCACTACCATCACGCTCACAGTGACTGGCACGTCGCCCAAATGCACCGTTGACTACACAATCTCCAGCCAATGGCAGGGCGGCTTTGGAGCAGCCATCACCATCGTCAACAACGGAACGACCGCCTTGAGCAACTGGACGCTGACCTGGTCCTTTGCCAATGGGCAGACGATCACGCAGCTCTGGAACGGCACTGAAACCCAGAGCGGCGCCAACGTGACAGTAACCAACCTGAGTTACAACGGTAGTATCCCAGCCGGAGGAAGTTATGCCGGCATGGGATTTAACGGTACCTGGAACAACACAACCAACGCGGTACCCACGGCGATCTCGCTCAACGGAACCGCATGCACCGTGAACTAGCAAGCTACCGTGGGACGGTGGAGCGGGTCTTTGACCCGCTCCACCGGACGTTACTTGAACAGCACTCCCCCATTGAATATGGATGGGTAACGCATTGCGCAAGGAGAAATCATGTCTCAGCAGCTCAATTCCCCCTGCTTGCACGCACGCGTGCGCAAATTGAGCGGGTACTTTGTAGCACTCGCAGCACTACTACTAACTTCTCTCGCACCGTACGCTCGCGCCCAGGCGGCGTGCAATGTTATTTACACGGTTTCAAGTCAATGGAGCGGCGGCTTCGGCGCGGGCATCGCCATTCAAAACACGGGTACCACGGCATGGACAAGTTGGACTCTGACATGGGCCTTCGCCAATGGTCAGACAGTCTCGCAGCTTTGGAACGGCACTGAAACCCAGAGCGGTGCGAACGTCACGGTGAAGAGTCTGAGCTATAACGGCAGCATTCCGGCCGGTGGCAGCTACAACGGCATGGGATTCAACGGCACATGGAGCGGCGCCAATGCCGTGCCCACGTCCTTCGCGGTGAATGGAACGACCTGCGGAGCGACGGGAAGTTTTACGCTTAAACCTTCGGCGGCCACGCTCTCCATGGCCCAGGGCGCCAGCGGCACCGACACCATCACGGTAGCAGACGTGAGCCCGTTCACCGGCAGTGTATCGTTTACCGCGTCCGGATTGCCAGCCGGCGTGACTGCTACGTTCAGCCCGGCATCCTCTACGAGCTCAAGCGTAGTCACGTTCGCGGCCAGCAGCACGGCAACGGTGGGCACATCGACAGTTACAATTACCGGAACCTCAGGCGCGTTGACTGCAACAACCACCATCGCCCTCACCGTCACTCCCAAGCCGGGCTTCACGCTGGCGCCTTCGGCCTCCACTCTGTCGGTTACTCAGGCAAAAACCGCAACTGACACCATCACGGTAACCGACGTGGGCGGATTCACCGGCAGTGTAACTTTAGCCGCCACCGGCCTGCCTGCCGGCGTAACTGCGACTTTTGGGGCCAATCCCACCACCGGGACCAGCGTGATCACGTTCACGGCCAGCGCCACGGCCACGGTTGGAACCTCCACGGTCACCATCACCGGAACCTCTGGCTCCACCACCGCGACCACTACCATCGCCCTCACCGTCGTTCCGTCAACCGGGAGCTTTACGATTGCGCCGTCGACGACCAATTGCACAATGCCCCAGGGAGGCAGTTGCAGTGTCACCATCTCGATAACGGACATTAGCCCGTTTGCCGGCCAAGTAACTCTTAGCGCCACCGGCCTGCCGAGCGGCGTAAGTGGCTCGGCCTCCATTAATCCCGCCACCACGACCAGCGTGTTCACGTTCGCGGCCAGCACTACGGCCACGGTCGGGGCATCCACGGTTACCATCACCGCAGCCTCTGGCGGCCTGAGCAAAACCATTACCATCACGCTCACCGTCACTACCGGTGGCAACTTTACGATCACGCCTTCGGCTCCCTCTCTAGTGATCGCTCCGGGCGCTAGCGGCACCGACACCTTCACGGTAACCGATGTGAGCCCGTTCGCAGGCAGCGTAACGTGTTCCGTATCGGGCCAGCCTGTCGGAGTAGCTCCTGCGTTCTCGATCAACCCGATCACCACTACGAGCGTGCTTACGGTGGCGGTCAGCAGTACGGCCGCAATCGGCACATACCCCATCACCATTACCTGCACATCTGGCACACTGACCTCGACCACCACCATCGCACTCACGGTGACTGGTACGGGGGGTAGCTTTACGCTGACGCCTTCGTCACACTCATTGACAATCGGCCTGAACGCCGGCGGTACAGACACAATCAATGTTGTGGATGTAGGCGGATTCAGTGGTCCTGTAACTCTTACCGCATCTGGAATGCCGAGCGGAGTCACCGCCGCATTCGCCACCAACCCGGCCACTGGAAGCAGCCTTCTTACGCTAACAGCCAGCAGCACGGCGACCACCGGGGCCGCTACGATCACCATCCAGGGAACTTCCACAGGCACCGCCTCTGGAACCCTGTCCGCAACCACCACCATCGCCCTCACCGTCAGCGCGACCCCGGTAGTGCAGATCGCATGGGTCAGCCCCGCTGCGGGGATAGCTGGCAGCACGTTCACAGTCATGCCTGGCGTCGGAGCGTCCTTTGCCGAGACGCAGGGATCGAGCGTTATTTACTTCGGAACGACAGCGGCCACTGTTACCACCTGGGCCATCGACTCCATTGCTGTTACGGTTCCGAGCCTGGCGGCCGGCACCTACAACGTGACGGCGGTCGTGGATGGCGTAACAAGTAATGCGGTTCCATTCACAATAACGAGCGTTACACCGTCCCCCGAGGTTTACACGGGGAACTCCACCTGGTTTGCTGCGCTTGGCAGTCCGTATGGCGGCTGCGGCGTGCCGCAAGCGTACATCGACTCGCAAAACTTCGTTGCGCTCAATGTCCAAAATGATCCCGGTAACTACACCCTTACACTGTCGCGCCCCATCTCCACCACCGGGCCGAATGCCTCCGATATCGGTATGTGGAACAACGGTCTGAACTGCGGCCGGTGGGTGCATATCACGATGGAAAGCAACTGCAATGGCACGAACGATGGCAATCAGGACGAGTCGTTCTGCCGCGGCGGCCTGGGATGGGTCCCCGACCAATTCAACGGCGCCGAGATCGATTCTGTCGTTGCGGACAGTTGTCAGGACGAAAACTCCTGGTGCCGCGACGATCCCTATCACCTTGACCAGGCGCAGCCACAACTTGACAACTATGTTCTGAACGGCGAGCCGGCGGGCGACATCTATCCGAATTTCTGGAACAACCGGCAAATCAGTTGGTATTTCGAACCGGCGCCCAATTACACGGGGGATATCAACATCGGCTTCCTCAACGGCGCCAACGCTTATTGGTCGGCGATTTCCATCACCCATCTGCCAAACGGAATTCATGGAGTGCAGTACATGCTCAACGGAGTGTGGACAACGGCCGTGATGGATGCCGACCTGGGAGACGACTACATCGTCCTCCCCACCGTGGCAGGTGGAACGCAGTATGAAATACAAGTGTTCGATGTGACCAATACATTGATCAACAGCGGACGCATTTACTCGTTCTCGTATCCAGCAAGCTGCGGATCCAGTTGCACGCCGGCACTAACGCCAATCACTTACACCACATCGCAGTAACTCATGTGATAACTGCTTAGTCCGGAATCGAAGCGTATTTCTTTGATTCCGGACTTGAGTCATGACTGAACTTTCAAACGTGTTGTCTCTCGGTACCAATGCGGATGGCATCTCGATCAGGCCGGCCGCTCAATCGAAAGAATGGGTATGGGCTCGAACGAATCATGCCCCGACAAAGTTTTCACTAACACGCTACGCCGCCGGCTCTAACCGATGGCGTGTAGGTCGACCAGCCAGGAATATCACCGGATGTTTGGACGGGCCTCTAGCGTCAGACAAAGGAGAGCATCATGAAACACCGCATCATACGCACATTCGGAATAATCCTGGCAGCAGCGATTGTTCTGGCATCCACTGTGACAGCTCAAACTCCATGCAAGGTGACTTATACAATTTCGCCACAGAACACCAGCCAATTCGGAGCGACGGTCAGCATTCAGAACCTCGGAACCACAACCCTGAGCAACTGGTCGCTGACCTGGAGCTTTGCCAACGGACAGACCATTGCCAATTCGTGGAATGGAGCTGTAACGCAGAGCGGCGCCAATGTAACAGTGAGCGAACAGGCCGGCCAGACATGGCAGAACATTCCAGCTGGCGGCAGCTACACGGGCTTCGGCTTTAATGGCACGTGGAATGGAACGACCAATGCTGTGCCCACAAACTTCGCGTTGAACGGAACGGCTTGCAACTCGTCGTTGACAGCGACGACGACCGCGCTGACCTCCTCTGCCACATCCGTCGCGACAGGCACCAGCGTTACGCTGACCGCGACGGTCACGCCTTCGACGGCGACCGGCACGGTGACCTTCATGGATGGGACGACCTCGCTGGGAACCGGAACGCTGAGCTCAGGCAAGGCGACGCTTGCGACCTCGTTCTCGACGGCAGGGACACACTCGATCACCGCTGTCTACGGCGGATCGACGACCTTCGCCGGCAGCACTTCGCCTGCTGTGAGCATCACGGTCACCTCGACCAAGACGGCGACGACGACCACATTGACGGCCTCTCCGACATCCGTCGCGACAGGGGCCACGGTTACGCTGACCGCGACGGTTTCGCCTTCGACGGCCACTGGCACTGTGACCTTCATGGATGGAACGACTTCGATCGGAACCGGAACGCTGAGCTCGGGCAAGGCGACTCTTGCGACCTCGTTCTCGACGGCAGGGACACACTCGATCACTGCTGTGTACGGCGGATCGACGACCTTTGCGACCAGCACTTCACCTGCTGTGAGCATCACAGTCACTTCGACGCTGACGGCAACAACGACGGCGCTGACGGCCTCCCCGACATCCGTAGCGACAGGCGCCACCGTTACGCTGACTGCGACCGTCACGCCTTCGACGGCCACTGGCACAGTGACCTTCCTTGACGGAACGACCTCGCTGGGAACAGCAACACTGAGTTCCGGCAAGGCGACTCTTGTGACCTCGTTCTCGACGGCAGGGACACACTCGATCACTGCTGTGTACGGCGGATCGACGACCTTTGCGACCAGCACTTCACCTGCTGTGAGCATCACAGTCACTTCGACGCTGACGGCGACAACGACGGCGCTAACGGCCTCCCCGACATCCGTAGCGACAGGCGCCACCGTTACGCTGACTGCGACCGTCACGCCTTCGACGGCCACTGGCACAGTGACCTTCCTTGACGGAACGACCTCGCTGGGAACAGCAACACTGAGTTCCGGCAAAGCGACTCTTGCGACCTCGTTCTCGACAGCGGGGACGCATTCGATCACTGCTGTCTACGGCGGATCGACGACCTTCGCCGGCAGCACTTCGCCTGCTGTGAGCATCACAGTCACCTCGACGCTGACGGCGACGACGACCTCGCTTGCTGTATCGACGACGACGCCAGCGGTTGGCGCCAGCGTCACGCTGACGGCAACGGTTTCGCCTTCGACGGCGACAGGCACAGTCACCTTCTTCTCGGGCACGACTTCGCTCGGAACTGGAACGCTGAGCTCGGGCGTAGCGACTCTGACGACCTCGTTTGCAACGGCAGGGACCGATTCGCTGACCGCTACCTACGGCGGCTCGACGACCTTCGCGACTAGCACTTCAAGTGCTGTGAGCATCACCGTTGGCACAGTGGGCTATACCACCTTCCAGCAGCATTTTGTCGACCTTTACAACGACATTCACAGCTCCTCGAACGGGTATTTTGGGACGGCAACCAGCGGTGACCAGATTCCCTACCACTCGGTAGAAACCCTCATGGGCGAGGCTCCGGATTATGGCCACGAAACGTCATCGGAGACTTACAGCTACTGGATCTGGCTGGAAACGCTCAACGGTGGCCTGACCAAAAACTGGACGGGACTGCAAACTGCCTGGACGAGCATGGAAGACAATATGATCCCCAGTGCGACACTGCAACCGACCAATAGTGGCTATAACGCCTCTGCACCCGCCACATATGCACCTGAGCATCCGTTGCCCAGCGCCTATCCATCGGTGTTGACGAGCTCTGTCTCTGTGGGCACCGATCCGTTGGCGAGCCAACTCAGCTCGACCTACGGCAACGACAACATGTACTCCATGCACTGGATTATTGACACCGACAACTTTTACGGCTTTGGCCAACAGGAAGACGGTGTGACGAAGCCCTCGTGCATGAACACCTTCCAACGCGGTGCAAACGAATCCGTGTGGCTGACCATTCCGCAGCCTTGCTGGGATGCTTTGAAGTACGGCAGCACAAGCAACGGCTACCTTGATCTGTTCACTGCTCCCTCTCCTTACACGGCGCAGTGGAAATACACCGACGCACCGGACGCCGATGCCCGCACTGTTCAGGCAATGTATTGGGCGGAACAGTACGCAAACGCGCAGGGCGGAAGCAGCGTTGTCACAGGCTTGCTACCCAAGGCTGCTGAGTTGGGCGACTACCTGCGGTATTCGATGTTCGACAAGTACTTCAAGGCTATCGGCTGCACGGGCGCGAGCGCGAGCGCAACGAGTTGCCCAGCCGGCAGCGGCTACAGTTCCGCGCATTATCTGCTCGGATGGTACTTTGCTTGGGGCGGCGCGCTCCCGGCAGATGGAAGCTGGGCATGGCGCATCGGAGACGGTACCACGCACTTTGGCTACCAGAACCCAGTGGCGGCCTACGCCCTGTCGAAGGATGCGGGCATCAGCGGCAAACTTCCCACGCAGAGCGTGACCGACTGGAGCACCAGCCTGGAGCGTCAGCTTGAGCTCTACCGCTGGTTGCAATCGGATGAAGGCGCCATCGCTGGCGGCGCAACCAACAGTTGGGAAGGCTCCTACTCCCCGACTCCTACCGGCGACGCGACCTTCTACAACATGGCTTACGATTGGGAGCCGGTCTATCACAACCCGCCCAGCAACCAGTGGTTCGGTATGCAGGTCTGGTCCATGGAGCGTCTCGCTGAGTACTACTACATCACCGGCGATTCCAAGGCCGCAATCGTCCTGAACAGCTGGATCCCCTGGGTGGAGAAGTCCACCACGGTCAACGCCAACGGAACCTTCACACTGCCCGGTTCGCTCTGCTGGGACAACTCCCCCGGCCAGGGCGACACGACGAATCCCTGGAACGACTCGACCTGCGGCCTCGTCGCCTCCAGTACCACCAACAAGCCTGCAACCAACTGGAGCGCCTCCACGCAAGACTGGACTACCGTTCCGCTTAACCCGAACCTTCACGTCAGGGTCACGGGCACCGCAACGGACATAGGCGAAGCCGGCTCGCTGGTCAAAGCCCTGTCCTACTACAGCGCCGCGGTTGGCAAGTGGGGTACTAGTGGAACGCCCGATGCAACCTCCGAAGCGTTGGCCAAGAGCCTGCTGACCGGCATCTGGACCAACTACCGCGATTCAATCGGAATCTCGGTGACCGAGACGCGCGGTGACTACTGCACCACCACGACCAGCAGCAGCACCAACGGCAGCACCACCCTCAACGGCGGCTTCGGCGCCACTGTGTTTGTGCCTTCCGCTTGGGTACCGGGCACCATGCCGGCTGGCGAAGACGTCACTGTTAGCCCGCAGCCAACATTCCTGAGCCTGCGTCCCAAGTACAAGAACGACCCCAGCTACCCGCTAGTTCAGTCGGGTTGCGCGGGAACGGGAGCGGGTCCATCCTTCAACTATCACCGTTTCTGGGCGCAGGTGGATATAGCGTCGGCTTATCTCGTCTACGCAAATCTCTTCCCTGGCAACTAAAGAGCCACTCTCAACCAAGGGCGCTACTGGTAACAGCAGCGCCCTTGCAGCATGTCACCTGGAGCGAGCATTCGGCAGGCAGATGTTGCCTCAGAACGACTAAGGGAACCAAACCTTCTAGCCCGCGAGTCCGCGTTACTGATCAAAATCGGCGCGCGTGTTGGCGGTTGTAGTTGAAAAGGGCCGTGGTTTCGGGGCATAACTTCGTTCGTAAAACGAAGCGAATGCGACGAAGGCACGGCCTTTTTCTTGATAGAGCGCAGCTAAGATGCCTCCGGGTTTGTAGGGTGGCCATCGCGCGCGCACTCACTCCAGCCTTGACAGTGCCAATGGCCGCTGCCTAGTATTAAACAGGAAGAGTCCGCGTATTTTATGGATTAAGTGATAGATAAAAGGGTAGTTAGTTCGCGGTAAGAGCGTCTTGAAATGGGGTGCTTTAGGTATTTTGGGGCGGGCGGCACCGAAAGCGGAGAGCAGGGAATCATGTCCGATGTGCGTATCAGTCCGAGAGATCGGCTCGTGCTAACGGCCATTATCGAGCTGTACATTGCTACGGGCGAGCCTGTGGCCTCGCAGGCGGTTGCGCACGCCTTTGCCGACCGGGAAGGGCTGAGTTCCGCAACCGTGCGCAACGTGATGGCGACGCTGGGCGAAGCCGGGCTGCTCGAGCAGCCGCATACCTCGGCAGGCCGGGTTCCCACCGCTGCGGCCTTCCGCTACTACGTTGAGCAGATTACCCGGCCTGAGGCGCAATTGGGCCGCATCGCCGGAGCAGCGCAGTCGGCCAGCTCCATGCCACAAGGGACATCCAATCTGGCGTCTTCGTCTCTGAGCGAGGCCCGGCGCGAGCAAATTGAGGATAGCTTTACGGGCGTGGCCAGCAGCCATGACTATCTTGAGCGCACCTCCCATGTGCTAGCGCTCATCTCCAGCGGTCTTGGCGTGGCGCTGGCCAGCTCCACAGCGGGACAGGTGCTGGAGCACATTCACTTTTCGCGGCTCTCCACAGGCCGGGTTCTGGCGGTGCTTGTCACGCAGGCCGGCGCCGTGCAGGACCGCGTGCTGATCCTGGATCGCGAACTGACGCTTCTGGAGCTCGAAACCGCGGCGCGCTACCTCAACGAGAACTTTCGCGGCTGGCCCATTGAGCGCATCCGGTCTGAAGTGACCCGGCGCGTAGAACTGGAGCGCGAAGCTTATGCCCAAATGCTTGCCTCGGTGGACGAGCTCTGCCGCAAAGGCGCGTTGGCCGGCGACGAGAGCGGGCCTGCCATCTTTGTAGACGGCATGGCTAACCTGATTACCGCTGAGCTGGATCGCGAACGTCTGCGCCAGATGCTGCTCGCTCTGGAGGCTAAGCAGCGGCTGGTCGAGCTGCTCACCGCCTACGTGGATGGCCGCCAGCAGGAAGTGCGGGTGGTGGTCGGCCTCGATCAGACATCGCCTGCCATGCAGGATCTGGTGCTGATTGGCGCATCGGCGCGATTGGGTGGTGCCAATCTGGGAACCGTCGCTGTCATTGCTCCCACGCGCATCCAATATCAGGAGATGATCCAGGCAGTGCGCTATATTGCAAGACTGTCAGAGCGCATTCTGGAAGTGCCCGCCGGCTAGAAAAACTCCTCATTGGCAAGTCTTGTGTCAGGGCACGACTTTTACAGGCTGCGGAAAAACTCTACTCGGGAGACGTTTTGTATCAGGGTACGACTTCAGTCGTGCCGCAAACGCAACAAAACAAACGTGGGCTTTAGCCCCTGAGAGTCTGCCCGAGGCATAGCTGACATTTGTAAAGACTGGAGCCCATGCAGGATGCAAGGAGTGTGGGAAACGGGCAGTGAGCGGCGGCGGCCGCGCAAATTATCATGGAATGAGGTACCGTTGATTTTCAGGAGAAAACATAGAGTGAAGCAAGAAAAGGAAACAGATTCGACCGTGTTGGAACCGCTGGAGATCGCCTCGGGCGGCCCTGCGGAAGAATCCGGCGAGGTCTCGGCCAGTAATTCGGACCAGGGGGTGGCCGCGTCTGCGGATGCCGAGGCCACCGCAAGTCCCGCAGCGCCCGTGAGCCGCGCGGAATTCGATCGGTTGAAGGCGGAACGTGATCAGTTGCTTGACCGGCTGGCCCGGTTACAGGCCGAGTTTGAAAATGCGCGCAAGCGTGCCGAGCGTGAACGGATTTCCGATCGCGATTATGCCACCGGAAAAGTGGTCGAGAACTTCCTGCCGGTCGTGGACAACTTCGAACTGGCTTTGAAGTCGAAGTCCTCTGAGGAGCAATTGCGTTCCGGCGTCGAGTTGATCGTCAAGCAGATGGAAGAGATTCTGCGCCAGATGCAGGTTGTTCCCGTGCCGGCCATAGGCGAGCCGTTCGATCCCCGGCAGCACGAAGCCTTGGGCTCGGTCGATCGCGACGACATGCCCGACCAGTATGTGGCCGAAGAGATCCGCCGCGGCTACAAGCTGCGCGAGCGGCTGCTGCGCCCATCTCTGGTGCGCGTGGCCCACAATTCAAAACAAACAAGCGAGTGAGTTTCAATCCCATGGGTTCTAATACAAACGTGAGCAAAGCAGACTATTACGAAGTACTGGGCGTTTCCCGCGAGGCCACCGACCAGGAGTTGAAGAGCGCCTATCGCAAGCAAGCGCTCAAATACCACCCTGACCGCAACCCCGGCGATCATGTGGCCGAAGAGAAGTTCAAAGAGGCCAGCGAAGCGTATCAGGTGCTGACCGACGCCAACAAACGCGCCGCCTACGACCGTTATGGCCACGCAGGCCTGGGCGGCCCTGGCGCAGGGCCGTTTGCCGGCGGCATGGACATCGGCGACATCTTCGGCGATCTTTTCGGCGAGATGTTCAATATGGCGGGCGGGGCACAGCGCGGTTCGCAGCGGGGCTCCCGCCAGAAGCGCGGCGACGATCTGCGCTACGACATGGCCATCAAGTTCGAGGATTCCTTTTTCGGTATGGACGCCGAGATCAAGATTCGCCGCCTTGAGACCTGCAAGGACTGCCAGGGCCGGGGCAGCGCCACTGGTCGCGGTCCCACCACCTGCCCCCAATGCCAGGGCCGGGGTGAGATTCGCTACCAGCAAGGCTTTTTCTCCGTGGCCCGCACCTGCGGCGCCTGCGGCGGCTGGGGCTCAGTTATTGGCGATCCCTGCCAAACCTGCCGAGGCGAGACGCGTGTCAGCACCGAACGCACGCTGAATGTCAAAGTGCCGGCCGGCGTCGAGCATGGAACACGCATCCGCTGCACAGGCGAAGGCGACGCGGGCCGCGCAGGCGGTCCCAGCGGAGATTTGTATGTCGTGCTCTCTGTCCGCTCTCACGACTTTTTTGAGCGCAATGGCCAGGACCTGCACTGCGTTGTGCCCATCAGCTTTCCCCAGGCAGCGCTGGGCGCGGAGATTGAGATTGCCGGCATTGACGGCCCGGTCTCTCTCAAGATTCCCGAGGGTACTCAGGGTGGCAAGGAGCTGCGCGTCCGCGGGCGGGGTGTTCCCTATGTGAACGAAAAAGGCCGCGGCGATCTCATCGTCCAGGTGCTGGTGCAGATTCCCAAGAAGCTCAGCCGCACCGAGCGCGAACTCATCAGCAAGCTGGCCGAGTCGCTCTCCGCTGACAACAAGCCGGCCTCGCCGGGCCTGCTCAACAAGATGAAGGATTTGTTCAACTAGCTAACCCAAGGGTTGATGACAGGCACGCCGGCGGCGAGGAAGGGCGCGGTATCGCGCGTGGCCACTGCAAATCCATGCACGGCGGCAATGGCGGCAATCTGGCCGTCCGCAACGGAGATCGTAAAGCCTTTGGACATCGCACGGCTAACCAGGATGGCGTAGGCCACAGCGGCCTCCCGGTCGAAGTCCAGGAACCGCGCTCCAAAAAGCCCCGCCAGCAACTCCCCCATGCCCGCGGCCATGGCCTTTTTTCGCCTGCCGTCAGGCAGCACTTCAATGCCGAACAGCACCTCGGAAAGATTGGTGGCCGTCAGGTAGAGCGTCTCGGCGGCTTGCCGGTCGAGCCATGCCGCCACAGCCGGATCGGCAACTGTCTTCATCGGTTCCGAGATCACGTTTGTGTCCAAAATAATCACGGAACCATCACTCGAAAACTGCCGGTTCAGTCGGCTTTCGATCACGAACGATCTTGAGATCGATTCCCCCGAAGCGCTCTCCAAAGGCGGCAAGTTCCGATCCGATCTTGATCCGCGTCCTGGGAGATACGGCCTCTTCCAGGATGAACCGAATCTCTGCCTCGGTGCTTCGCCTGTTATGCGCGGCGCGCACCTTGAGAGCGCGATGGGTCTCTTCGGAAAGATTGCGAACGGTGACAGCAGGCATGAGGTTCACTCCTCGATAATCTGATCTCAATGATAGCAGATTGAATGCGATCCTGGGAGACTTGAGCGGCTCAAACCTCAAGCCCCGGAATGGAACGCTCACCGCCAGTCAGCCGCCGATTCGTCCAGATAGTTCGTGGCCGGAATCGAATCCGTGCTACACTCAATCCAATCGTAGAATTCGATCTGAAGTTCTTGCCTGTTCCGGTTACCGCCTACTCGCAAACTTCCACATTGCGTTCGCGGTAAATCAGTAAAGAGGAGCAACACACAATGGAACAGGGTACAGTCAAGTGGTTTAATGACGCCAAGGGTTTTGGATTTTTGAGCCGCGAAAACGGCGAGGATGTCTTCGTTCATCACACCGCCATCCAATCGAACGGTTTCCGTTCGCTTCAAGAGGGCCAGCGCGTCCAGTTCAATGTCACCAAGGGTCCCAAGGGCTGGCAGGCTGAGAACGTCCAGGTCGTCTAGTTAAGGCCGCCAGCTTCCGGTCTTCGCAGGGTTAACCAACCCGCTAACGCGAATGAAACCGGCAGCCAGGACGAAATCAACAAGAAAGGGACGGCAGCAATGCCGTCCCTTTCTTGCGTTTGCCTGTAATCTAGTACCGTGACAATTGAATTGTGAAATGCGAAACAGCAATTAGGTGAACAAGTGAATGAGTGAACAATCCGCGCTCTCCAACTTCACTATTTAACTACTTCACTTGTTCACTATTTCACTCATTCACTTGTTTACGCCGCCGGCTTCAGGCTCTTCACACTCACCTGTGGAATCGCCGGGTGAAGGCCTCCTTTGGCTGTCTCGTGGGTGCCAAGATATTGCAGCACATCATTGATTGAATCTTCAAAGCGTGAACCGGTCTTGTGAGTGGCTTTTACGCCCTTGGCTACAAGCTGGCAAACTTCAAAACGGTTCATTCCCTGCGCAAGTGCGCGGTGTATCTTGTCGGAACGCATGACAAACTCCGGTCAACAGGTGGCATTACGTGGGGTGCGGAGCTCGTCAGAAGCGGTAGGACGGCCGGAGCCGAGCAGGCTGGTCAGATTCTTGTCTACTTTCCATTGTACGCTCGAAACGGATGGCCAGCCGCTTTCTTCCAGGCGAAATCCCTGTTAACATAGATGTCATACCTACCCGATTTGCGGGAAACCCCGAAGAGATTGCAGCGAAAGAGGTTATACGTGGCAGACACCACCAAGATTGAAGACAAGCTCGAACGCAAGAAAGTAAAACGAACCGCCCGCAAGAAGGCCGCCCCCAAAGCGAAGCGCACCGGCCCGCGCGGCGAAAACAAGAAAAAGCTGAAGAAACTCGCTCGCGGCGTCTCCAAGCGCTAAGCAGTGCCTTCCGGTATTGAATGGAATTCCAACCAGCCATTACTCGGCTGGCTGGAATCCAGGCATACCTAACCTGCAACGGCCTTTCCCAGCCTCGACGCGGCTGACAATCTCAAGGTTCCGATCGCCATTTTGGTCCAGCTTGGTCTCAGGGATGCGCACGCAACCCGCAGCGCCCGCGGCCTCAGGGGATGAGGAGAACTGCACTGGCCAGCCAACTGCTTGCCCGCAAGTCGATCGACAAGCTGATCCGGGACTCGGAAGACCCCGAGCACCGGCTCAAGAAGACCCTTGGCCCGTGGTCGCTCACCGCGCTTGGCATCGGGGCCGTCATCGGCTCCGGCATCTTCACCGTCATCGGCACGGCCATCTCTGGAGAAAAGCTCTCCGAACCCAGCATCCAGGGCACCCCGCTCATCCACTACCTCGTCACCCACACCATCCTGGCCGGGCGTCCAGGCGCAGGTCCGGCGATTGCTGTTTCTATGGTGCTGGTGGCCTTTGTCTGCGCGCTCACCGGCCTGTGCTATGCCGAGCTCGCTTCCATGATTCCCATCGCCGGGTCGGCCTATACCTACACCTACGCCACCATGGGCGAACTCATTGCCTGGATCATCGGCTGGGATCTAATTCTCGAGTACGCCGGCTCCAACATGACCGTCAGCGTAGGCTTTGCCGCCCACGTGGTGGATTTGCTGGACTGGTTCGGCCTGCATCCCTCGGCAAAGTGGATATCGCCCGCCTACCTGCCAGACGGTTTGCAGGACCTTGCCGGCAACTGGCTCTACCAACCCGGCTGGCACTTCGGCTTCAACATCCCCGCCTTTCTCATTGTTCTCGTGTTGACGGTCGTTCTCGTCCGCGGCATTCGCGAGTCGGCCAGCACCAACAACGCCATGGTGGGCATCAAGCTCGTTGCCATTCTCATCTTCGTCTTCGCCGTCATCGGCTACATCCATCCCGGCAACTGGCATCCCTTCATGCCTAACGGCTGGTCCGGCGTGCTCACCGGCGGCTCCATCATCTTTTTCACCTACATCGGCTTCGATTCGGTCTCCACCGCCGCCGAAGAATGCCGCAACCCACAGCGCGACCTGCCCATCGGCATCATCGCCACGCTGGTAGTCTGCACGGTGCTTTATGTCGCTGTGGCCGTCTGCCTCACCGGACTGGTGCCATGGCAATCCATGGTCGACGACGGAGCGCCGGTGGTCAACGCGCTCAAGAAGCTCTCCCTGCTCCCCGGCGGCCACCCGCTTCACTGGATCAGGCTGATCGTGCTCGTTGGCGCCATCATGGGCATGCTCTCGTCGATTCTCGTTTACCAGCTCGGCCAGTCGCGCGTCTGGTTCTCCATGTCCCGCGACGGCCTGCTGCCCAAAGTCTTCAGCAACGTGCATCCGGTCTTCCGTACCCCCGCATTCTCAACCTGGGTGGCGGGAATCGTAGTGGCCATCCCTTCAGGCCTCTTCGATATCGGCACGCTGGCAGACCTCTCCAACATCGGCACGCTCTTCGCATTCGTGTTGGTCTCAATCGGGGTCATCGTGCTGCGTTATCGCGAGCCGGAACGCCGCCGCGGCTTCCGCGTTCCCGGCGGGCCCATCATTCCAGCACTTAGCGTCATCTTCTGTTTCCTCCTCATGGCCGGCCTGCCCATCATCACCTGGTACCGCTTCCTCATCTGGCTCGTCATCGGCCTGGTTATCTACTTCTTCTACAGCCGCCACCGCTCCGAATTCGCCAAACCCAAGTAGTTTCGCCCACTCCTGAATCTGGGTGCCCCATCTGGGCGCCGGGGAGCCCTCTGGGCCGGGCAGCGCGTCTTTGTTTTTGCGCCTAGGGTGGGATCGCACGAACCCCCGATCCAATGCCGGCGGTTCAGAAATGATCTGCAATGTTTTGAAAATAAGTAGGGTGGGGGAGGGGTATTAATTTTCTAGTCAACAGGTGCGGGCCGGGCAGGTTCCTGAGAGATTGATCCGGGGAACGCGGACGCAACTTCCACCCCTACGGCGATCTCTTTCATGGGTTTCTCTATCCTCATTGTGCTCCGGCGGAGCGTAATGCTACGCAAGGGACGTCGTTGACATTTGCAAAATTATATTGTAAGTTTTTGCAGCCCATTTGAACGATTGTCAGAGAACGCGGCACGCCAATTCTCCAATCCCCAAAAGTAGGCGCAAGAATCCCCAAAAGTAAGCGCAACGCATGCCGGCGAACCCGCTGATCATGCGAATCAGACTTACAACCCTGATGTTGGCGGATGGGCGACTATCCCAGTTGATCCGAGATCAAAACACAGGAGGGAATGATGTTCAGAAAACAGCACAGTCTCATCGGACTGGCCATTCTTGTGGTTGCTGCATCCCCGCTGACCACCACCGCCCAAACAGCGATTGCCAGCAGACAACTGCCAGCCACCACTCTGCTTACGATGAAGCCCCAACACCCCAGCCAGAGTTTAAAGAAATTTGGCGCCACGAAAAACGCAGGGATCCAAGCCGCTGTGTCTTCCGGGATCCCCGGCATCGACAGCATCGTCAACTGGAGCGATCAATTCGTTTCTCCCGGATTTGACTCGAACGGCAATCCGCAGTCGGTCTGGCCATATACGATGGTCGGGAACTCACCGCAATCCAGACGGGGCGCATTGATTACGGCTCCGGTTATACCCGTTACGGTACAGCTGCTTGGGCCCGACGGCAGTGTGGCGTTAACCTTCGGTCCAGACAAGAAAGTCATCGATGAGGCCTTCGTGTCTCCCGAGTTTGTCCCGAACGTCTATACCAACGGTATAGGTCAATATAACGACCAGATCATGCGTGCGAACTTCGCCAACCTTCTGCATGGCGAGGCCGGGGAAGACTGGCACACTATCCTGCTTCCCAAGCTCCGGACGGCGAGAACCATCAAAGTTCCGTTCCTTACTGCAGGCGGCACGCCCGCCTGGTTTTCCTTTGTCAATGCGGCCGGGCAGCCGGTGTTGGTGGCGATCGATGACGTAACCTTCGGGAACCTGCTTTTCCCCGCAACCTTCCCGTTCGACAGCAGCACCCCCGTCGGTGCCGCCGAGCTGGCGGGCGACATCACCACCCACGATATGTCCACCTTCCTCTTCAACAACACGGTGTTATTCTCCGGGGGGAGCATTAACAATTGCTGCATCCTCGGCTACCACACCTTTGACTCCGAACCCGGAACTGCAAAGAACGGAAATCTTCCGCGGCTCTACGTGCTGAACTACTCCAGTTGGCTCTCGCCTGGGCTTTTCCTCTTCGGGTTCCAGGACATGACTCCCTGGAGCCATGAGATGGCAGAGACCTTCAATGATCCTTTCGGAAACAATCTGACACCCTGGTGGTCGAGTGTCGATCCCTTTACCGGCTCTGGAAATTGCCAAAATGACCTCGAAGTGGGCGACGTGGTTGAGGTCCTCGACTCGTTGAATCCGGTCTCTACGATTCCGGGTAATGGGTTAACTTATCACCCGCAAAACGTCGCCCTCTTTCCGTGGTTCGCCTTCGAGTCGCCCTCACCGGCAAACCTGGGGGCTTACAGCTTCCCGGACGAAACGACGCTGATGTCGCTTTCTCCGGGGCCGCTGCTTCCTGGCTGTGTAGCTGCGCCTTAGGGCGTATCGACATATACTGGCGCGACAGCGCCGGGGGCCAATTTTTGCGAGTTCGAGAAGTGAGGAGCGACGCATACCGGGTGTCTGCTAGCCGGGTGCCCCACCTGGGCGCCCGGGAGCCCTCTGGGCCTGGCAGCGCGTCTTTGTTATTGCGCCTAGAGCCTGCCCTGAGCGAAGTCGAAGGGTTGGGATCGCACGAACCCAATCCGACTTTCCGTCATCCCAAGCGACCGAAGGGGATCTGCGGTTCGTGGTCTACGCCCCCCAATCCATTGCCGGCGGTTCAGAAATGATCTGCAAGGATTTGAAAATAAATAGAGGGAGGGGAGGGGGTATTAATTGTCTAGTCAACAGGTGCGGACTGGGCAGGTTCCTGAGAGATTGATCCGGGGAACGCGGACGCAACTTCCAGCCCTGCGGCGATTTCTTTCATGGATTTCTCTACCCTCATTGTGCTCCGGCGGGGGATAATCTTGTGCAAGGCGCAGGGGAAGGGTTGTGGTTTCCCAGATCCTCCGCGCGGCGGACGGGATCTGGGGCGCCCGCCCACTAGGAAAAAAGCTCAAGTAAATCTGGCAACTGGGGTGAATACAAGACTAACATCCTCTCAATAGCCTTGCACGAAGCAAGCTCTTTTACCCCACGGAATGAGGATATTGTCCACCTGAGCGTCTCGATAAAGTCGTGGCCCCTGATGAAGAATCGATGATCCCCCGTTACGCGCTGATCCCACTTACTTAAAGCAACGTCAAAAGTTGACCTGAGGCGGGCTCGACCGTTCTTATGGAGGAGGCGCGAAATGTATTCAGACTTATCGAATACTATCGCACCATTTACTGGGCTGAGGTGCTTATCGAGGGCAAGCCAGTTCATTTTCCAAGAAAGATCCTTATCGGCAAGTCGCATGATGTAAAGGGAGCGAAGGAGGTCAATCAAGGAAGTGCTGTACACGCCAAAATTCTCAATACGTATTTTGGCTGTATCAATCAATATTTCCTGCAAAATCTCCCCGGCGAAGAAATATAGCTCCAACGAACAGTAACGAGTCCAGAGAAGGTAGGGGCATGCGTCGAGATCACCAAACCAGTGATCTAGGTCTCTATCCACTAGTGTAGTCCGCCACACAGATGGTCATTTATTCAACGCCGCCCGAGCGCGTGTGACCTTTTCGAGGATATCTGTAGCTTTGGCAGTCCAGATGAAGGGCTTGGGGTTCCGATTGTGGCCGTCG
>Ga0302320_10011081_pt1 | contig 19160 bp, 22 predicted proteins | sample Bog_T0_3_FD_202130 | JGI IMG/M metagenome (GOLD analysis project Ga0302320, IMG submission 202130) | Peat permafrost microbial communities from Stordalen Mire near Abisko, Sweden - Bog_T0_3 | ecosystem: Environmental > Terrestrial > Soil > Wetlands > Peat | place: Sweden: Abisko, Stordalen Mire... | reverse complement strand
CAGCCCTAAAAGCAGAACTTGGGCTAAGTCTCTTCTAGCCGCTAATTTTGTTCCTGGCGGCTCGTAAACAGGTGCCCCAACTTCTCCTGCTTGGTCTTCAAGTAGTCTTCGGTGTGTTCCGTAGGAGCGATCTCGCAGGGCACACGCTCGCTCACGCGAATGCCGGCACGCTCCAAGGCCGATACTTTGTCGGGATTATTCGAAAGCAGCCGCACCCTCTGGATATCGAGCGCTTTCAAGATTTCAACCGGCATCAAAAACTCCCGCTGGTCTGCCTTAAAGCCAAGCCGTTCATTCGCCTCGACCGTATCCAACCCGCTATCCTGCAGTGCGTAGGCCTGCAGTTTCGCCATGAGCCCAATGCCGCGTCCCTCTTGCTGTTCGTAGATCAGGACGCCGGCGCCTTCCTGGGCGATCATGGAAAGGGCCATCTCAAGCTGCTGGCGACAATCGCAGCGCAGCGATCCAAAGACGTCTCCCGTAAGGCACTGCGAGTGAATGCGCACCAGCGGCGACCCGGAATGCACCTCGCCCATCACCAGCGCCACCGCTTCTTCCGTTTTCGCGCCGTCTCCTGTCGCGAAGGCCTTGGTGGCGAACCCATGAATCAGAAAGTGTCCCCAACGAGTGGGGAAATCCGCCGAGGCGACTTGTTTCACCCTGAGAGAACTCACAATTAAATTATAGCCCTCGATTTCCGGCTAGAACCGGTTGCCGAATGGTTCCACAGCGTATTGGATGTTCCGATTGCCGTCTGGACTCACCAGACGAAGTGCAGTAGCAACAGCCCCCAGCAGTTGGCATCGACATGGCATCGACAAACGGACGCAGATAGACTGGCGCAAAGGGAAACCAAGGCGAAGTGCTTTTGGAAGAAGATGCCTTTCTGCGCACCCCGTCTAGGCGAAAGCCCGGACGGCTGATAAAATGAAAGGCGAAATCCCAACCGCAGGGGGCTATAGCTCAGCTGGGAGAGCGCGTCGTTCGCAACGACGAGGCCGTCGGTTCGATCCCGACTAGCTCCACCAATCTAAAACATCGATAAACACTGGGTTTTCCTGCCCGCGCGGATGGACTTGCCAAGGGTTGCACAAGGGAGTAGGGTCAACGAATGGCCTTACATCCACACCCAAGCAGCTCTGCGATTGATGCGGCGTCAGTTAAGATTCCCCCGAGACGCAGCCACGACGTAGAGGTCCAAGTGCGCAGCCATGCTCGCGGTTGCAGGTTTAAGAACGAGATTGACGACCGCAATCAGGGGAGGTGTAGTTGTCCGAAGTACCTCTACATTAAGGCGACGCAGAAGCGGGTGAGCGCTCGAACAAAATCCTGGACGCAGGCAAGAATTGAAGCGCAAAGGATCCGCGATCGTTACGATCCCAATCTTCGGAGGATCGCAGAACTTGAACGGAAGAAAGAGACGACGACCGTACTGATCGAGGATGCCATAGAAAAATGGTTATCCGATAAACGGAAGAACAATGTGAGGTCTTCAACCATTGAAGCCTACGGCGGGTCTCTAAGACAATTTCTCGGCTTCGCAACAGGGTTGGGAGTTCACCACCTCCACGAAGTCACTCCCACACATGTCACGGATTGGAAAGTCGTCTGGCCGGACAAGGCTATCTCCTCCATGCGGAAAAAGCGCACGCATACGCTGAATTTTTTCAGATTCTGTGTCGAAAACCAGCGCTGGCTCGAACCCCGCGACAATCCGGCAATGGCGCTCACCCGAATCAGCGGTCAGGAGAAAGTCTCTGCCGTCCCTTTCATGGCTGATCAATATTCCGCGCTCTTGGACGCGACGTACATCTATGACAACTCGCTGCGAACACGTAATCGGTTGGAATGCCAGGATGGGGGTGCCAGACTTCGTGCCCTCATTCAACTCATGCGGTGGAGTGGTCTCGCGATTCGGGATGCGGCAACGCTCGAACGCTGGCGTATCGATAGTAACGGAGTCCTGAAGATTCGCCGTGCGAAGGCTAATGAGAACAGCCGTGTCTGGGTCATTCTTCCTCTGCCGCCTAAACTGGTGGAGGAGTTGAGATCCCTATCTTCTCCGAACGACAAGTACTTTTTCTGGAGTGGCGTTAGTAAACCGCGCGGTCTCGTCGGCAACTTCAATCGCAGTCTCGCTAGACTTTGGAAGTTGGTAAAGTGGCCGCGTCCTCTGGAAGATGTTGACCGCAACCCCGTCAGCCCCCACTCGCATATGCTCCGGCATACGTTTTCCTATCACTTCCTGCAAAGCAAGCAGGGTGACATTCGCGACCTCTCTCGACTGCTCGGCCACACTGGCATCCGTACGACAGAAAAATATTATTTGACCTTCGTCCCGGATGAGTCTGAAGAATTAAATGAAAAAGTTCGGAAACATTGGGCAATTCTGGGAGCGCCGGGCTACGAGCGCCAGCCCAATCTTAAGTCCTAGTGTTGGTCAGAATGGTGACTCGGATTTCCCGCCAGGGACTCCTCCGTTCCCCAGCCAACGACTTCGGTTACCGAGATAAATTAAGCCATCGCACTCTAGTCGTGCTCCCCATAAGTGATTGCCCAGCTGCTACGTACGGGCAATTGCACCAAAAAAAACCGATTATACGAGGACGCTTCGCCCACCCGCTTTGACAATCAACCCCGCGGAGATGCAGAATGAAAGTAGATTAAATGCTTTATAATCTGTGGTATAGGTCTGATTGACACTTTGTCAACCCTGCGGTGTTCGGGTGAATATTTTCGCTTGGCTGTAGCGACTCAGCAAAAGTGGGCGTGTCGATCACAATTGTTCTTCATAGACGGGGTGATTATGGCGTTGGGGCGACATTTTCGGGTGGACGAACTAGCTCAAACTTGGAGGATCAGCCGGAGGAAGGTGATCCAGTTGATTGACGACTACATGCGGAAGGTGCCGACGATCGGAAGGAAACGGTCGAGGTTTGGTCCCATCAAGCGGCCTTATGTGGTTCGCCTCGTTCCGGAGGCCATCGTTCGGAAGATCTATAAGGATCTGTTCCAGCGATGAATGAGCGAATGACCATGCCGCCAATCGCGTGCCCCCAGCGAGGGTTGTTTTTTTAGGAGACTATATGTCGAGTTCAGGACTAGAAATACCGCAGTGCGTAATCGAGATCGACCGTTTGGTGTTAACTGCTGCTGCCGACGATTTGAATCTCTTCGATGCTTTGAATTATCCCCGAAACGATGAGTGCGAACGAATCGCCCTGAAGATTGATCGCAAATGGTTCGACGTTTACACGTCTTTGAAATATCTGCGTTCGCAAGGTCTCATCGGCAATTCCGGAGCCAACCCAGAAGCGATCAAGAACTACCAGGGCGGAAAACCTGGTGGGGTTTACAACATGATTGACGCGCTAGAGAAGATGGGTGGAGTACGAGGGGAGGTCCAGCCGGTTCGGATGTCGGGTCTAGAAAAGACAGTTATGAACGAAGTCGTCAATCGTGCCACCGACGATTACATCCTCCGTAGAAACGAAACGAATGATCCAATCACGGCGTCGCAGGCATTGAATATTGCCGATCCGCTCTTGAAATGCCTAGTGATTCTTGGAAACATAATGTCAGAAGCCGAGGGCAGCAGGAAAGCTTGGTGGACGTCACGGATAAAAGAAGGAGTTGAGGTATTTGAAAAGACGATCGCAGACTGCAATCGCGAGTTTGACCGCAGCGATCTGGCGACGATAGCAACCGCGCTGTTCAGCGATTTGCGAGGGATTCAGGAAGGATACTTCGATCGCCTTCAGTCTCTCAAGAAAGATCACTTACCCGTCCCAGACGTGCATCACCTACTTCCGCCCGGCTTTCAACCCGCTCGCCCAGATGGAGATTGGATCATCAACCACGACGGTAGGTTCGCCTTCGAAGCCGTCGTGACCCAGCTCTGCAACATCAAACCAGAAGTACTCACTTGGCTTTGGCCTAAGAAAGTGCCCGCAGCTACCGTGACAATCTTCGCCGGACCGCCGGGCGTTGGGAAGTCGTTGACTGCTCTCGACTTTGCCGGGCGTGGGAGCATTGGCCGCGACTTCCTGGATGGCTCATCTTGTGTTCAGCATTTCAAGTCTTTGTTGTTAATGGCGGAGGATGATAAGGGTACTGTAATAATTCCTCGCTTGATGGCGATGGGGGCCGACCTCTCCAAGATTTCCTCTGTTGACATGGTTCGTTGGAAGGGAGTCGGGGAAGAATCTGAGACTGGTACTCGCTTCATCTCATTGGAGACCGACTTGAATACGATTCGAGCAAAGATCGTCTCTGATCCGGCGATCAAGTTGGTCATCATCGACCCGATCTCAAATTACATGGAAAAAAAGTCTATGAACAGCGATCAGGAGTTTCGCAGCATCCTGATGCCGGTGGTCACGATGGCCCAGGAGACCGGGGTGTCGGTGATTGTCATCATGCATAATTCGAAGCAACTGGGACGCGATGCCCTGGGTAAGATTGGCGGGTCGCTCGGTGGAGTTGGAACCGCTCGAATCGCGTGGACGTTTATGAAGAAGGACGGCACCGAAGAATACGAGATGTTGCTTATGAAGAAGAACCTTGGGAAGTTTGAAGGGATCAGGTACACGACAGAGAGTGTGGACGTTGTGATTAATGGCCAGACGACGAGCCAGGCAGGCATGAAGTTCTTGGGCATGTCGAAAGGAGACGCCGATGTGGCGATGGCTGAAGCCGACAATTTCGAAGCCAAGCGTGAAAACGCGGCAGCAGCACTGATCCGAACGATGCTTCCAAGTGGAGGGAAGGTTCTAGTCAACGATCTGTTTACAGCAGCGGACAACAAGGGGATTGCAAAAAGGACGATGCAAAAAGCAATCTCCGACCTTCAACTCAAATCTACCGGCTCCAAGAAGCATGGTTTGTATTACGAGTGGCCCGAAAGTGAGACACCTACGGCCAGCATCACGGGCGATCCGACGGTGCCGTTCTAAATTATTCGGGTGGCTGGTTCCTAAAGCGCACACTCTCCTAACATCGCGGCACTGATACCCAAAAACCTTGCGCTTAAGCGCTTTGGTAAACCATTTAGAATCAGTAGTATATATAGCGCATAAATTGGATACGCGAGGAGAGCCTTAAGCGCATCTTCGCCTATCGCGGCGACCCGTGGTTGCGTTTAAGGCGGACGTAGGAAGAGGAACGTTCTTAGTTCTGCGGATAGGTTCGGATGCTGACCAGTGGTAAGCCAACTTAACAATCACTTACCATTCGCACGAACCGTACCCGCGTGGGTGAGACCGACCCTCAAGCGGACAGTAGTTCATGCCGACATTGGCTATGGACAAAAGTCCGAGATCTCGTTCGCAATCATGTCTGCCCAAAACCGCGACCGGGCTTGCACACATCCGAATGGTGTCACATCCACGCCGCGATCTGGTCCTCTTAAGCCCTCTTAGCCATCGCTAAGGTACCTCTTAACTACCACTTAGAGGCTGTTACACGCCCGTAGCGGCCTTGTAACACCCTCGCGACCCACCCGGATGACCGCACGTATGGCCGACCGGTCAACTGAATGAATGGCTTACAGACATAACGGCAGAATGCCGAGCTGAAATGGGTATCAGCCGCGTCCGGACCGCACTCGACGGCAGGGAACGTCCAGCGTGCGAGGTCATCCTACAGTATCCAAGTCGTGTATCCGTCCGGCCGCTCGATCAGTATCACGTCTGGTATCGAGCAGAACTCGCCTGGGTCTCTGAGATTTGACTGTCCGGCACAGGCATCGTGATATGCAACTTGTCAGGCACCCGTCGCGCGGACTTTTACCGGCTTCTTCTCAGTGACTCTGGCTTCGTGTTGCTCCAGCGACCGCTGCAGGACAAACAGTTCTTCGCGAATCCGCTCTAAGTCGTCGATCAGGTGTCCGATCGCTTTCGTTGGCTCCTGAGCTGTTGCCATAGCCGGACAAAATACACCAAAGCGGCCTAAGATGTCGGCACGCTGGCGTACTTAAGGATTCGGGAGGATAGACGGCGGCATTAGCGAGAGAAATTAAGGCAGAGTTAGCGCGAGGTGGGATCGACCGGGGATTAGATCCAGTGCGGCCATCCGCCCACAATCCAAGTCGCGCATCCATCCTTCCTTCCTCTTGCCCATTCAAAGCCTATGATTGTTCGGTCCCAACTCGCACTGGATCACTGTAGGGGGGCCGTGCGGGTCGTCCTGGCATGATACGAGTCATGCATCCGGCCATCCGGTCGGTCTGCATCACGTACCCGGTCACCAAGCTGTCCGTCAGGCGGAAATGGGATGATGAGGTTACCTGGCGGATGACGCAGTCGAGAAGTCGAGAAAACTCCCTACTATCCGCCGACTCATCACCCGAAGGCCCCAGCCGCTCCTGATCTCCTGCGAGATGATCTAGATCGTAAGATTCCTGGAGGCCATCCCGCTGCGATCCAGCCGTTCATCCATCCATCCATCCTTCCGGTAGATCTGTATCACGACCAGCCGTGAATAAAGAATGAAGCGGTCGGTCTGGAGGGTAGGCGCGGTAAGGCGGACCGGTTCCTGGTTGGACGCGCCTCAATTGGACTTCGTTCATCCATCCTTTCGGTCGCGCCCAAAATGTCGCAGATTCTTCTTATTCGAATCGAACGGATCAGTCGTTAGCAAGGGTTCCTCAACGATGTAATACTCAAATCCAGGAGGCGCGGGAGAAGAGTGTTCGATTTCCCGCTGAGCCCCTTCCAATGTCTTGTGACGAGCGTCAAAGTTTCGCTCGCGTCCCGGTTCGCCCGGCACGCGCTTCACATGGATGACAAAGCGTCCCCTCATAGCCCCTTAAGTACTTGCGAGGCGTTTTGCTGCAGCAGGTCAATATCGTCGTCCTCGTTTGCGTTCTTTCCCTGTCCACAAAGATAACGGGCAGCGCTATGCAAGATGAAAATGGGGTCACCGCCATCGGTTGACGATTCCCTCCGGGTCACGTTGGCCATACGTCCTCCACCTGTGAGTATAACTTCTAAGGACGATAGTAACTAGAGGTTAATGGCTCTTCGAGGCATGGTTACACCTACTCGCCGTTCGGAGTTTCGCCTGCTTCTATTCGCTCACCCGTCTCCAATCGACTATGACGTAATCACCTTGCTTATCTTGAGTCTTCGTGACGACGGTTTCATAGTGGCATTCTTTGTCTCCTATCGGAGCCTTGGAGAAGTCGCAATCATGCGGCTTAGGGACAGTAGTGACTCGATCAGTTCCTACGCCATTGACCACGGCTTAGTAGAGCCTTGTCGGGCCGACTTGCACGAGTTCCACGATAAGTATGAAGATGATGACGCAAGCAAGGGCTTTTAACGCAGCCCAAACGACTGCTCCTAGAAACTCTCCTATCGTCGTTCCAATCTTCTTTAAGCCTTCCGAAGCTTTCGCAAGATTTGTCATCTTGGTAGGTTTGCCACTATTGACACCCGCGAGCATTTTGAGACCCTCGGTATTAATCCGGTCAGGTCCGTCCCTTTTTATAGGACAAACTACCAGGGGGATCTATTGACCATTGTTGGGTTGACGTAGATACGAGGTCGCGCGTTTTGATCGTCCCAACTGAATGTTAACCAGTCTGTAGGCTCAGATCTCTCACCCCCTCCTGTCTCTCGTCTGAACGTACAAAAGCGAGCTGTGACCTTAACTAGCAAACACGGGAATGCGCCCCAATTTGGCCCTCCCAGACGGTATTCCATCGCCCATGACACGGTAACCGTCTTATCTAACCATCTCATCAGATCTCGAACTAATGAGGAACGAAGGTCAATCATCTGCTGAAAAAGCTGTTCAGTGGTTTTGTGGGTTTCCGAATTTCGCCGCACCCATGCCGCGCCACCAAAGTGCGGTGCCAAGCCGTTGTGCTGGATGTCTACCCGGACGCATTGTTTGCCATCGCGCTCGTAGACGTACGTTCGATAAAAGATCTCCGGATAGATCTTTTCGAACTCAGATCGAACCTTCTTCTGTATGTTGTCGGAGTTCGTTACGCCTTGAACTGTACCGTCGTCGTTCTCGCCTATAAAGATCTGAGCAGTATCACCAGGCGCAACAGAGTTCGCGAAAGCGACCATCGTCTTCAACAAGTCTTTGAGATCGCTCTCGACCTTCCTCTCTCGGAGGCAGTCTTCAGGTTGCCAAACAATGTCCATACTCGTCACATTGCGAAGTCTTTTAGTTCTTACCTTCTTTGATCTAACTCAACCTTTTCAGGAACTGGGAGCTTCGGATCTGAAGGTCGGCCATACAACCGGATGTGGTTGACACCGAAAAGAGCGGACACGAGCAAGCAGGAGATCGATGCTATATGGCCGAGAATCGCCGCTCGATCAGGCCAGATTGCCGCCAAGGCAGCGAACGCTCCAAGGGTACCCACCACACCGACGACAATCCAGAGTAAAGTCATCCATCTTCGGTTACTTTGGAAGACGGCCCACGTCACGATGACTAAGTAAACCGCAAGAGCCAATGGTGTCATAGCAGCGGCATACTACCACGAAAGTGGGGGTCTTACTGCCAAAAGTCTTCGACGAATATCGTCCGATCAATGGTCTCCTTAAATTGTTGCCCGAACATACTCCCGCAGTTTAGTCTGCTTGCGTTTGTAAAGATATCCGAATGGGCCCAACGGTCCGGTTCCCAGCCGCCTAGGAGAACACATGAGTCCCCTTGATGCTGTGATATGGGTTGTGGAGTTTCTTCTGATTTTCGGCGGAGTGCTCGTCGCAGGGTGGTTGCTCCTGAGGCTGCTTGTCTGGCTGGGCAAATCAATTTTCCGAACGACAAAACTTTCAGCTCGTGACTGGTACTTTTTGATTCCGGTCATCATGGTCTTGCTTTATATGGTTTTGAGCGTCCTCGGTATCGTGCCCAAGCCAAAGTGAGATGCGCACCGACCGCAAGCCCGCTCTCCCATAGAGTTCCCTGTGCCTTCCCAGAAGAAGATCAATCCGAAAAAAGTGATGTCATCGCTCGCCGCGCCCCCCATGTGGATCCCATCAGCGGAGTTGCGCCGATCAGATCACTCAGCGCATTGACGGCGACGAGGCTGGAACTACTTTCGCACGGCGACAAACGGTCGCAGCCGAGATCCCCAGCTTCTCCCCTATCGCGGCCATCGAATGACCCTCCAGAATCAGGTCGCTGATGTGGGAGTCTGTTGCCCGTACGGGTGGCCGACCGATCTGTTTACCGTGAGCACTGCTGCAACTCCGGTTGGTTGGATGCCGTCGCGGTGGTCGATATTCGAGTCGATCTCCCGGCGAGAACGAGGTATGATGTCGAGCCATGAAGCCTTACCGGACTGTCGTCTTTGCATGCTTCATTCTGTGCGTCGCCGGGATCTTGTGGATAGAAAGTACCCCGGCCCCCCGACCGCCCTTAAGCCCAACTGCGAGCGTCTTCTTGGTGAACTACGATTCCCAGTCTGTGATCGATCGTTTCAAGTGTGATGCTTCGATGGGGAAACTGGGGCCGAGTGTCGGTAGCGGCCCGAATTACAGATCGGAAACTGCTTGGTACTTTGCAATGCGGTCGGACCGTGAGCCGTTGCTGATGGCTGCTCTGCGTGGCGATGCATTACGTCAGTTGAAGTTGTATGGCGCACGGATCGTTGCCGAGAAGGGCGATGTTCAGCACGGTTTTGATCTCGACTACGCGGTCGGTAAGTCAGTCGGAAGCCTGCATATCTCTCCAATCTTCCCGTTTAAGATGATTCACCGACGGATAGCACCTCCGGCTGGCATCGCCGATGTGCAAGCGATGGTCAGGGTGAGAGAGACGTGGTTCCCGGACGAGCAGTCGGCTATCCTGGCTGACGGGAGGACGGTCATCCGGTAGTCCAGTCGAACAGAAGGGAGGACTTCTTTCGATCCGGGTACAGTTTGGGCTTGAGTCTGTTTGTCTTCTGGGGTATGCCACCTCCTCTTCACATCGTTAACTCTCTGACAAACCACTGGCCAGGGGTCCGGGGTTCGTATCGCCACCGCCACCCGACCGGGCCGGCCCCTTTTTCGCGCTAGGGAGCAGAAAGTGAACCGTCTTTCGGGTAGAAATATCCCCGTGGCATTGCGGAGAATTTCTGTAGTGAACCGTCGTCATCTGATTGTATGGTCTCGATTGCGAGACGCGGCGCGGATTGCATCTCGCCACTTCCGCTTCGCTCGATAACGTTTTCAAGCTGCGCCTTCGATGGTCCCATGATGAAGCGTTCGGAATTCACTGCAATATTCTGATTGATGATGCGCACGCTTTCCCTGTCGACTTTCCTGTATCTACGGTTTTTTCCCGGTTCCCCCAGCCTCAAACAGAGATCGCGGGTCAAAGGGAAGTATTTTGCGGAGCCGGGCACGAGAAAACCAACATCTTTGCACCCTCTAGGCGGCACGGTGACAACTGGGCAGTCACACAGAATGAAGCCGGTATCTTTGGAGGCGGTAAGTATTTCCCAGTCGAGGTCTAAGAAAAGCCTACTCAGTTTCGCGGATAAATGCAGCATGTTTTCGAGGAAAGGAACTTCGGTCGCCACGACGTTTATTTGCTTTTGCTGGACTGCTTCCACCATGGACTCGGGTGTTACGATAATAAGCTCGCCGGTGTGGCGTGCATGTTGTTCGATGACGTGCCTCGCCCTCTCAACAGTCGCGAAAGCAATGCGCGAAAACTCCTCGATACTTCTTGCGTATGTTTCACTGATGTCCCTGCGCATCGTTGGCACTCGCATGTATTGAAAGGCCGTGAAGAACGCGACTGCCTCTTCTGCTTGACGGTTCGGCTTGTTGGCATGAAACTCACGAATGCCACGTGAACCGACCCCATCCACCAACCCCATCACCTTGGTCTCAACCCGAGTGTCCCGTGGCTTGCCATCTGGCTTGACCGTGTAGAGATCCTTCTCGTAGCAAATAACGAGCGGATGCAACTCCATAAAGCTTTGGTGCTTGCGGTCGTAAACCCAGAGTAGCCCATCCGGGTTTGCAAAGTAACTTTGATAGAACACCGGCACGTAGTGAATGCTTGCGAGGTTCTTTTCCTTTCTTCTTTCGGCTCGGTTGCGTTATCGGAGGTTCGGAGATGTTCGGGCTTTTTATCATCAAATATCGTTTAGCACGTATTCGGCTGTGGATGATTGAGGGAGCGGAAGGAAAACGCGTCTTGGATCAACATATTCTGGACACACTCTCAACCGCATTTGGTGTGAGAGGCGAGGCTACCCGCACACGCTCCTTCCTTCGTCGTTTACTTGGTGTCGGAGTTTGCCGCCGGAAAGCACTTGCTGAAATCCCCAGCTCCACACTGCCGCCAAGCATCTATTTCTTTTCGAACGTCCTCCTGAGTGCGACCCCTGATCTCGTCTCTCACGAGCCTCATTGCCATCCGCAGCGGTACGTTCAGGTTCTGAAAGTCTTTGTAGAAAGCGTTCATGCCATCCAATAGTTGACCCACAGTGATCGAACCGAAGTCAAAGCTCCGCCCGTTCGCGCTGCATGCCTTCGAGGCTGCGGCGTTTCTGCCCTTTGGATCGTCAATCCACATACAAGTCCCGACCGAGCCCGCTTGGGCGCTGCCCATTGCGTCGACGTATCCGGTGACATAACCCCCTTTGAACTGTTCCGAGTACCCTCGCCACGCGGACCCATCTAACGTTTGCCCGAAGCAACAAGCGGAGAAAAGCAGAACCATAACAAAGCAGCGCATCAATACTCCCCCTTTTCAGCCGTTAGCGAATCTCGGCACGGTTGGCACATGCCACGCTCCGACCCGGAAATAGGCAGGTTTCGGTTTGTTGGATCCGGAACATGTTGGATTGGTGGTACAGATTCATTCGGGCATCGCTGCCCTGTCCGGTGATGGTTGCAAGAGTTACCGACACAGAAACACTGAACCAATGGAACCATGACAGGCGCATGTTAGCACAAGCGTTTCCCCCGCCTTGGTTTTTATCCGGATGTTCGTAGCGATGCAGCAGTGAGCATCGGACAGTGATGTGCGTTGTATAGAACTCCAGCTAAAATCGACCTTATTGCCGAGGTTCCTAGCAGACAGCCTTCTGGCAGGTAGCCCGAGCCAGGCCCGTCTCTCTGCTGATTGCTCCCCAGCTCATACCGCGATCTCTCAGCGCTCGAATCTGCTTGCCGTCGACATCGGCTCTCGGGCGTCCCAGCACCTTGCCAGCCTTCCGTGCTCGTTCCAAACCGGCTAGCGTACGTTCAGACAGTCGTACACGCTCCTGCTTCGCTATCACGGCAAGGATCGAGACCACCGCGTCCCGGAACATGCCCGTGCTATCCAGATACTGCTCCGTCAGTGAGCGCCACTGAACTCCATAGCTAGTGAGTCGGTTGAGATGTTGAAGTGTTTCCAGCGCACCCTCGCGACTCAGTCGATCCAGCGACCAGAATAGCAAGAGATCAAACTTGCGCTTGCTTGCGTCGCTAAACATACGCTGGAACTGCTCCCGGTCGGAATGCTTGCCGCTAATCTGGTCTGCGTATTCTGCCACGATGGTCCAGCCTTGTTTGGCCGCGAAGTCTCGCAGCTGGTCCAGTTGATTGTCACAGTCCTGCTTGCCGGTCGACACCCGCACGTAGATTCCGCAGTTCATACTTCCTCCCACCCGCTAGATACGGTCCCTATAATTTCGACCGTCCTGCCGCAAAACTGGCGTCTATCTTTCAATGACTTGCAAGTCTGGCTCGGCGACCCTTTTCTGGCGGGTCGATTACGCCTTCTTCTTCGCCTTCTTTGGCCATCGTGCCCGTGCCGCTTTACGAGCGCGGCTAGACCGCTCTTCAGCGGTCATCGCCTTCGCAGCGTTCGCCCCACCGTGTTGTCCACGGCACACAGGGCAGTATTCGACTACTACCAGTTCCGTGTCGCGATGAATCTTGCAGTGCTTTTTCATAGCCGCACGTTACCACTGCTAAGCATGGAAATGCAATACCGATCTCATCGATTCTCACGCCATCATGATTTCCACCTGCAAGCGGTTCAATGCTTCCCGCAGATTGTTGTTCGACTCCTTCACGATCCGCTGAAAGTTGGGACGCTCAGCCGTGCTGTCCGTCTCCGCATCCCAGACCCGGCCTAAAAGCTCAGCTGCATCCTTCGCGATGCCGTAGCTAGAGAACTCAAGAACGCTCAGCCGGGACAAGAACCGCGGTTCAAGCCGGGTGGAGTCGTTGCAGGTAAACACGAAGATCGTATTCGGCGGGAAGTTTGTCGAATCCAGCTTGCTGAGTAGTGAGACTTGGGCCGCATCGGTCATGCGGTCCGCTTCGTCAACCACGATCAGGTGCATCCGCTTTCCCGCCATCGGAACGTACTGGCAGGTACGGCGAACGCGTTCGATGTTGTCGAGGTTGCATTCCTGACTGGGGATATGGTGAAGTTCTGCCGGTATCGCTTCTGCCAGTGCGAGTGCCATAGTGGTTTTACCCGTCCCGCTCGGTCCAATGAACAGCCATGCCGATTGGAACGGTTGCGCGGCAAGTCGAGTCATGCACTTGCGTATTTTCTCCAGGCCAACAAAGCCGTCGAATGTGCGCGGCCTGTATTTCTCGGTCAGCGGTTCTGGGAACCCTAGACTAGGCTGAGTTGGGAGCAATGATTCATCGAAAAGACTAGTTGCCATCCGACACCTCCGACCTTTCTTCGATTATCGACACTGCCTTACGGTTCAGTGCTCCGTCGGTAACAGGTTTCAAGTTTCCTCCGTTCGGTCCGCATTCGCCTGCAACGTACCGCATCCATCGCTCTCGCTTGAATCGCGGATTGCTACGCGCACAGACATCGGCTATAGCCTTCACGTCTAGTTCCCACTGTGTGCGCTTATTTGGATTCCAGTTGTCTCCGGGCTGCTCTATCCGGAGGGCATCGGCAAGGGCGATAAAGTCTCGTTTGCTCATGCTCAGGGTTGTTTCCTCGGCGCTGTATTTGTGCTAACCAGTGACAAGCACATGCGGCGCGGCCTGAGATTACGTCCGCCGACGAAAACATTCGTGCCTAGCAGTGCTAAGCACATGAGAGCAAAGCCGAATATTTTCCTTGACACAGTCCGAGTGATTTTCGACAGAATTTGAGCGCTAGTAATAGAAGCGTGTGAAAAATAAAGCGGGTGAATGAGCAATAAACATGCGGGGATCGGGACTGTGTGCTGATCGACAGCCAATCGGCAGCAGATTGGCGGGGGATTTTCTGGATGTGAGGTTGAGCGGATGTGATGGCGGGTCGGTGGGTGGGAGATAGGAGTACTACTTTACGATTCTTGGTTGACGATGCCCCCGGCCCAACCCCCGAGGCGTCTTGTGGGGAGCCTAGGTCACCGGGCGGAGCGGCCCCACATCAATCTCCACGACGAAAGCAGGCAGTGCAGCCTCCAACGCTCCCGGCGCTTCCGAAAACCTTCGTCGTAGTCCTCTCGCAAAATGTCCAACATTCCGAATTCAAGATCCAAGCGCCAGTGGCATTCCTCGCAAGGCTTAAGGCATTATCATCTCGTTTTGAGATATACATTTCTCTAAATGGTTTGAGGCTAACAACGATTACACTTGCGAGTGCGAAAAATCCGATGCCTATCAGTTGCTACTTTGCTAATTGTTCTTGTCCTTCATGGACCGCGAGCATGGACGAGTCTGCGCTTAGAAAGGCGCTCGCTAGTTTGGATGACTGTGGCGCTTCTCTGCATTTGTGGTTGAAGGTCTCGACCGCCTTGGTTGTAGTTGGCGTGGCACTCGAAGTAGTGTTTGTTATCTGGGAATATGTTGTGGATTTGCACGAGTTTAAACGGGGAATAGTACGCCCCCCTGATAAACCGAGCTGGCTATTGTTTGGTTTAGGTTTTTTAGGCGCTGCTCTAGTCTCGGTTGGCGTGGGCGGCGAACTGTATGCAGAATCTAGAATCTCAACATTGGAAACTTGTATTCGTAGCGGAAACGACGCCCTCTCCAGGCTGCTGTCAAAAGAAGCTGGAGACGCAGCAGCGTCTGCGAAAAGCGCTCACGACGAGGCCGATGCCGTTGGATCGGAGGCCGATGCAATCGACAAGAGGCTCGATAAAGCATCTAGTCGGGTAGCGAAATTGGTGACGGCATTACGCCAGCCGTCACTATCGGATAAAGACGTTAAGCAAATCAGAGAAGAGCTTGCAAACTGTCCTAATCGTAATACCGCCGTACTTGTGCGTTTCGTTTTTACAAACCGGCTCGGTATTCCAGTTTTCAATGCGTTGCGCGAAGCGGGCTTCACTAAAGTGGAACTGAAGGGAGAAAGGACTCCATGGATTGGTGCTTCCGTCCATGGGCCGCTGGCATCGTACTCAGTAACAGACTGTATTGCAGGTGCATTAATCAAGCATGTCACGATTTGGGGTACACTGGGAATCTCCGATCCCCCCGGTTCTCCAGTCACAATTTCATTGGGGGATACACCCATAGGGGAACTCCCTAAATAGAAAAATCCATGCGTCTGTAAGATAAGAAAGGGAGAAAACGTGAGTTCGCAGATAACGACGTTGGTCTGCTGGATCATCGCAGGGACGCACTGTCTCAATGATGGAAGGATTCGAAGGATTCATTCTCCGAATGCCCGCTAAACTGTTTGAAGCGAGTAAAGTGGCAATGAATTACTTGGTCAACCCAGATGCTTCGATCAGGGCCATCTAACCGCGCACAGGGGTCTTGGGCTACGTGGGGACACTCCAAGTGCGGTATTCTGCCATACTACGGAGGAGCAGACGGATGCCCGATACCCCGCGAGTAGGTGCTTTCGCCATAGTTCCGAGCAACGACTTGGCCGCCGCGATCCCGTTTTGGGAACGTCTTGGCTTTGCTCGCACGGGCGGCGATGCCAATTACATTATTTTGACGGGATGGGGCTGCGAGGTGCACCTGACCCAGGCGGGAGCCGGCCCTTGGCGCGTACCGGAGGAAAATAATCCCTTTGGCGTTTTCATTCGCACGCCCGACGTTGATGCCATCGCAGCGCGAGTGGAGGATCTGATTATCCGTCCCGGCGGCGTCCTGCGTCACCGTGAATGGGGACTTTACGAAGTCGGGATAAACGGACCGGACGGGCTTCTTGTCCGCGTCGGTTGGCCGTCCCGGCTGATTAACCAAGCCGTCGGGTTAGCCAAGTAATTCATGTAAAGTCTAGAAAGACATTCCGCAGACTGCTCAAGGGCTGCTCAAGAATCCAGCGCTTGCTACCCATCTCGCCCATCTCGCCCATCGTGCAGTCAGCAAGTTACACATTCTAGTGGTGCATAAGACGTACGATCCCGACTAGCTCCACCAAAACCGCCCGACCGGATCATTCCGCAACCATTTCATTTACCCGCTTCGTTGACCCGCCCCGCGCCCGCAAAACAGGTCTTCCTGACAAACCCATTCGCCACCCGGCCTGACCCTACGTTCGTGCTATTTACAAAGGCGTGAAGTCAGTCCGAAAATCAGGCACAGCAGGGTATTTCTAAATCTGGAACTTTGTCTCCGGAAAGCGGCAATTCGCCTGATAGTTTTCGTGCAACTCTGCTAGTATGAGCTGTCTTCGGCTCTAAGTTCCTGTATTCGCACCTCTTGTCTGGCCTGGTGCTGATTACGGAATGCTCATATTAAAGGTTGACTCCCATATGTCTCGATGCCGTCTGGATTGGTAGGAGTTCCGTCTTGAGCGATGCTGTTCCTGTAGCCAGAAAAACAAGAGTACGACGAAGGCGTCGCTGGTATCGACGTCAACTGCGCCGCCGCCGCATTTTAATCGCCGTGTTGGTCGGTGTGGTTGTTGCGGGCGCTTGCGTGCAAAAAGCGGTTCGCCACTTCGTCTCACCGGGTTTGAACGCCGCCTCTATTTTGCCAGCCTCGTTCTGGGCACGTTCGGATATCCATCGCGATCTTGCATTTACTGCCCTACAGACCAAGCCTAAGAAGGTTGTCCGCAGGATTCCCGGAGTTTATCCGTATTCGGTCGTGCCGGGCGGCGTGAAAGACGTTTCCGACCTTCGTTATGCGGCGCTGCGCGACTACGTTGTGCGCCGCCATTACAGTCACTTTGACTTTGAACACGCGCGCCTGGAACGCGCCCGCGAAGCCCGCGAAGTCTACCTTTCCTATCGCATTCGTGACAAGATTTTCTGGACCCGCAAGAAGGCGCATCTGCGGATCGGCGAACTGCTTCTGACGGATGGCAACATTACCGCAAGAGCCAAGTGCGGCAACCAGATTTCTGACACGGCCAAGCCCGAAGTTTCCGAAGAAGAACCGGACGAAGACGTATTGGACCAACCCGTCGCAGCCGTCGACGACACTCCGTACGCTCCGATCCGGCCGCTGCTCGCTTCGCTTGATCTGCCGACTGGACAGCCGACTGGTCCGGGAATCGTCGGCGGGCCTTTTTCCTTTCCGTATGTGCCGATTGGCTTGCCGATTCCATCCGGCTTATGCTCGGCGGGCGAGCAAAGGGTCGATGGCAAATGTAAGAAGCACAAGAAGCCGGTAGCGCCAGAACCTTCCACAATGTTGTTGCTCGGCTCCGGCCTGGCCTTGATTCTGTGGCGCTACCAAAAAGCAGCTCGTCCGCAATCGGTGTAGTCAGGTTTCGAGCACAGTCTCCCGGTTGGTCGTCATTCCGCCGGCCGTTAAACATCAAGAGAGGGAAGCGCGCCGCGCCCCTCCGGTGGAACCTTCATTTTTTGTTTCGGCGGCTTTCGGCACGCGAGAAAGAATGACATCGCTGTCCATTCAGCGGTACCCTGTAAGCGACCACTTTCTAACTCGATCCCTTCAGGAGCACCCATGCTTTTGTCCGGAATTTTCCCGCCGATCACGACTCCTTTCTATCCCGACGGCGAGGTCTACTACAAGAAAATCGAATCGAATGTTGAGCGCTACTCGCGTACGCCCGTCGCCGGAATCGTCATTCAAGGCTCCACCGGCGAAGCCATTCTGCTCTCCGATCAGGAACGCCGCGACGTCCTGAAAGCCGCGCTCTCCGCCGCCGCGCCCAACAAAGTCATGATCGCCGGCACCGGAATCGAGTCTGCGCACGAAACCCTTCACCTCACCGAATACGCCGCCCAACTGGGATACGATGCCGCCATGGTGCGCACTCCGCACTACTACAAAAAACAGATGGCCCCGGCCAACTTGCTCGCCTTCTATCGCACTGTCGCCGACCGCTCGGCCTTGCCCATCATCATCTACAACTTCCCCCAAGCCACCGGATACGACATGCCCGCCGAGGTTGTCATCGAACTCGCCGCCCACCCAAATATCGTCGCCATCAAAGAATCGAGCGGAAATCTCGACAAAGTGAAAGCCATGGTCCACGGCACCCGCCACCTCAAACGCCAAGTCATCGTCACCGACACGTTTGAAGCCGTCACGCCTCGCATGCTAAAAGCCGCCGTCGCGGAAAGCGAAAAACAGAGCAGGGAACTAGTCAGCATCTCCGCGCTGGTAGATTCATCCGCATCGGCCAAATCCTCCGACTCAATCGAGCGACAGGCGCCCTCGCCCGTCCAAGACAGAGTTGCGCTCGAAGCGACCCAGAAGCCGTCCTCGTCCGCCGTGACCGTAGTCGGCAATCTGAAAACCCGCAAAAAAGAAGTCGGCTTCCAGGTTATGGTCGGAGCCGCGCATCAGCTCGAATCATCCCTCACCTTGGGAGCCGTCGGCGCCATCCTGGCCTTCGCCGTTCCCGCTCCCATGGCCTGCTACGAGATCTACGCCGCTCTCAAAGATGGAGACACGGCCCTCGCCCGCGAGAAGCAAGATCGCATCAAACTCGCCGCCCAGCGCGTCGTTGGAGACCTAGGCGTCCCCGCCGTAAAGTATGCGATGGACTTGAACGGCTACTACGGAGGCCCGGCGCGGCTCCCGTTTCTCCCCCTCACCGGAGAACAAAAAAGCGAAGTTGAAAAGTTAATGGCCGGCATCAAGAGCTAACAATGGATAGGTTTGAAGTGCATTGCTTCGGCATGCTTTGAAAGGGCACAGCTTTAGCTGTGCCGTAGGTTAAGCAATAGAATCGCGGCTTTAGCTGTGAAGTTTCAATAGGTTGTTGTCCATTCGATCGAGAACTGGGATGCTGAAGTTGCGAACAAACAGCGGCTCAGGAGATCGAATGGACTATCACCATCATGCGCGACTTACGATTTA